>Ga0153921_1000093_pt1 | contig 79537 bp, 79 predicted proteins | sample TSNJ005MetaG_FD_104691 | JGI IMG/M metagenome (GOLD analysis project Ga0153921, IMG submission 104691) | Attine ant fungus gardens microbial communities from New Jersey, USA - TSNJ005 MetaG | ecosystem: Host-associated > Fungi > Mycelium > Unclassified | place: USA: New Jersey, Brendon T. Byrne... | reverse complement strand
GGGGGCCGCCGACGTCCGGGCCTTCAGCCCAGGTAATGCCCAACCAGCGCAGGGCATCGAAAATCTGCTGTTCCGACTCGCGCGTGGAGCGCAGTTGATCGGTGTCTTCGATCCGCAGGATGAATTCACCGCCATGCTGCTTGGCAAAGCAGTAGTTGAACAAGGCGATGTAAGCAGTACCTACGTGGGGATCCCCAGTAGGCGATGGCGCGATGCGCGTGCGGACGGTGGTCATGGCGGGTCTCGAATTGGCGATAAAACTGAAAATGAAACAAGGGGCGAATGGTAACAGCCCCAAGCCCTTGGGCTCCAGCGTGGGGAGGCGAACAAAGGGCATATGAGACAAGCTCCGGTCTCAAGTCTCGACATGGCTATTTGCCAGACCGTTCGCTGGCTATATTCCATTACCTTTTGTCGACGACATTATTGCCATGCCTGCCCCGCTCAAACGCCGCCTGTTTATCTTCCTGTTTATCGTGGTCCTGATCGCCGGGGGCTTTTTCGCCCAGTGGTTCTTCAAGGGCCGTTTTTATGAAAGCACCGACAACGCCTACGTCCAGGGCGAGATCACCCGGGTCTCCAGCCAACTGGGTGCGCGCATCGTCGAGGTGCTGGTGGGCGACAACGAGCACGTGGAAAAAGGCCAACTGCTGGTCAAGCTCGAAGGCGACGACTTCCACCTCGCCGTCGACCGCGCCAACGCCGCCCTGGCCATGCGCGAAGCCGAGCGTGTGCAGGCCCAGAGCAAACTGACCCAGCAAGCCAGCCTGATCGCCGCCGGTGCAGCCAAGGTCTCGTCCAGCCAGGCCACCCTCGGCCGCTCGCAGATCGACCTGAACCGCGCACAAACCCTGCGCAAACCCGGCTATGTCTCCGAAGAACGGGTCACCACCCTCGACGCCGACAACCACATCGCCCGCTCCCAGGTGACCATGGCCCAGGCCGACCTGCAGGGCCAGCGCCAGCAGGTCAACGCCCTGAACGCCGAGATCAAGCGCCTCGACGCGATGATCGCCAACGCCAGGACTGACCTGGCCCAGGCCGAACTGAACCTGACCCGCAGCGAAATCCACGCGCCCATCAGCGGCCTGATCGGCCAGCGTGCCGCACGCAACGGTCAATACGTACAGGCCGGCGCCTACCTGCTGTCGATCGTCCCGGACCAGGACATCTGGGTGCAGGCCAACTTCAAGGAAACCCAGATCGGCCATATGCAGCCTGGGCAAAAAGCCGAGCTGACATTCGACGCCTACAGCGATACTCCAATCGAAGGCCGCGTGGCCAACCTGTTCGGCGCCTCCGGCGCGCAATTCAGCCTGCTGCCGCCGGACAATGCCACGGGCAACTTCACCAAAGTCGTACAACGGATTCCGGTCAAACTGACCTTCGCCACCGACAACCCGCTGCAGGGCAAAATCCGCCCGGGCATGTCGGTGACGGTCAAAGTGAACATCCAAGACCCGCAAGATGGCCGGTGATCAACTGCTGCCGCCGGTAGGCGAACCGAGCCGGCGCGACTGGATCGCGGTCATGAGCGTGATGCTCGGCGCCTTCATGGCAGTGCTCGACATCCAGATCACCAACTCGTCCCTCAAGGACATCCAGGGCGCGCTGTCGGCCACCCTGGAAGAAGGTTCGTGGATTTCCACCTCCTACCTTGTGGCCGAAATCATCATGATCCCCCTCACCGCCTGGCTGGTGCAGCTGCTGTCGGCGCGTCGGCTGGCGGTGTGGGTCTCGGGCGGGTTCCTGATCGCCTCGCTGATGTGCTCCATGGCCTGGAGCCTGGAAAGCATGATCGTATTCCGCGCGCTGCAGGGCTTTACCGGCGGCGCGCTGATCCCCCTGGCGTTCACCCTCACGCTGATCAAGCTGCCCGAACATCACCGCGCCAAAGGCATGGCCATGTTCGCCATGACCGCCACCTTCGCCCCGTCCATCGGCCCGACCATTGGCGGCTGGCTCACGGAAAACTGGGGTTGGGAATACATCTTCTACATCAACATCCCACCGGGCCTGATCATGATCGCCGGGCTGCTGTACGGCCTGGAGAAAAAGGACTCCAACTGGGACCTGCTCAAAAGCACCGACTATCTCGGCATCCTTACCATGGCCGTAGGCCTTGGGTGTTTGCAGGTGTTTCTGGAAGAAGGCCATCGCAAGGACTGGCTGGAATCCAGCCTGATTGTCAGCTTGGGTACTGTCGCCCTGCTCAGCCTGATCACCTTTGTGATCGTGCAGATGTCCAAGCCCAACCCGCTGATCAACCTGCGCATCCTCGGCAATCGCAATTTCGGGCTATCGAGTATTTCGAGCCTGGGGATGGGCGTGGGGTTGTATGGCTCGATTTATCTGCTGCCGCTGTACCTGGCGCAGATCCAGAACTACAACGCCCTGCAAATCGGCGAAGTGATCATGTGGATGGGGGTTCCGCAGCTGTTTTTGATTCCGCTGGTGCCCAAGCTGATGAAGTACGTGTCGCCCAAATGGCTGTGCACCCTGGGTTTCGGGCTGTTCGGGTTGGCGAGTTTCTCATCGGGGGTGCTGAACCCGGACTTTGCCGGCGACCAGTTCAACCGCATCCAGATCATCCGTGCGTTGGGGCAGCCGTTGATCATGGTGACAATTTCGTTGATTGCCACGGCATACATCATGCAGAAGGACGCGGGGTCGGCGTCGAGCCTGTTCAATATTTTGCGAAACCTGGGCGGGGCGATCGGGATTGCGTTGCTGGCGACGCTGCTGGATGCGCGCACCAAGACCTACTTTGATTACCTGCGTGAGGCGATTGTGCCGACCAATCCACAGGTGGCAGAGCGCATGGCCAGGCTGACGGAGACGTTTGGCAGTGAGACGGCGGCGTTGGGCAAGTTGAGTGAGATAGCGCATCAGCAGGCGCAGATCATGGCCTATAACGATGCGTTCCATTTTGTAGGGTTGGCGTTGGGGATCAGCATGGTGGCGATCTTGTTGACCAAGGCGTTGCCGGCGGGGCTTAAGGCTGGGGAAGCCCACTGAAATAACCTGTGGCGAGGGAGCTTGTAGTGGCGAGGGAGCTTGCTCCCGCTGGGCTGCGAAGCGGCCCCAAAATTCTGGGAGCGCTTCGCACTCCAGCGGGAGCAAGCTCCCTCGCCACAAAGAGCTTGAAGATCGTTCCCACGCTCTGCGTGGGAATGCCTCACTGGACGCTCCGCGTCCGCTCTTGGGACGCAGAGCGTCCCGGGCTGCTTTCCCACGCAGAGCGTGGGAACGATCATCAGACCGCCAGTAACCGCTCCCGCAACTTGCCGATCTCATCGCGCATCTGCGCCGCCGCTTCAAACTCCAGATCCCGCGCCAGCTGGTACATCTTCTCTTCCAACTGACGAATACGCTTGGTGATCTCGCTCGGCGAACGCAATTCCGCTTCGTACTTGGCATTCTCCTCCGCAGCCTTGGCCATGCCCTTGCGCTTCTTGCTGCGCGAACCCGGCACCGTTGCGCCTTCCATGATGTCGGCCACGTCCTTGAACACACCCTTCGGCGTGATGCCATGCTCCAGGTTGTAGGCAATCTGCTTGTCGCGACGACGCTCGGTCTCGCCAATCGCCCGTTCCATGGAACCGGTAATCCGGTCCGCATACAGAATCGCCCGGCCATTCAGGTTGCGCGCCGCCCGGCCAATGGTCTGGATCAACGAGCGCTCGGACCGCAGGAAGCCTTCCTTGTCCGCATCCAGAATCGCCACCAGGGACACTTCCGGCATATCCAGGCCTTCACGCAGCAGGTTGATCCCCACCAGCACATCGAACGCCCCCAGGCGCAGGTCGCGGATGATTTCCACGCGCTCCACGGTGTCGATGTCCGAGTGCAAATAGCGCACGCGCACGCCGTGGTCGGCCAGGTAATCGGTCAAGTCTTCGGACATGCGCTTGGTCAGCGTGGTGACCAGCACCCGCTCTTCCAGGGCCACGCGCTTGGTGATCTCCGAGAGCAAGTCATCCACCTGGGTCAGCGCCGGGCGGATTTCGATCTGCGGGTCCACCAGGCCGGTCGGGCGCACCAGTTGCTCAACTACCCGACCGGCATGTTCGGCCTCGTAGTTACCCGGCGTGGCCGAGACAAAAATCGTCTGCGGGCTGATGCCTTCGAACTCGTCAAAACGCATCGGCCGGTTATCCAGCGCCGATGGCAGGCGGAAGCCGTATTCCACCAGGGTCTCTTTACGGGAACGGTCACCTTTGTACATCGCGCCCACCTGCGGCACGCTGACGTGGGACTCGTCGATCACCAGCAAGGCATCGTCCGGCAGGTAATCGAACAAGGTAGGTGGCGCCTGCCCGGACTCGCGGCCCGAGAGGTAGCGCGAGTAGTTTTCGATGCCGTTGCAGTAGCCCAGCTCGAGGATCATCTCCAGGTCGAAGCGGGTGCGCTGTTCCAGGCGCTGGGCTTCCACCAGCTTGTTGTTGGAACGCAGGTATTCCAGGCGCTCCACCAGCTCAGCCTTGATGCCCTCGATGGCGCCCATCAGGGTTTCGCGCGGGGTCACGTAGTGGCTTTTCGGGTAGAAGGTGAAGCGCGGCAGCTTGCGGATCACTTCGCCGGTCAACGGGTCGAAGGCCGACAGGCTCTCGACTTCATCGTCGAACAGCTCGATGCGGATCGCTTCCAGGTCGGATTCCGCCGGGTAGATGTCGATCACATCGCCGCGCACTCGGAAGCTCGCCCGGGCAAAGTCTATGTCGTTGCGGGTGTATTGCAGGCTCGTCAGGCGACGCAACAGTTCGCGCTGGTCGAGTTTGTCGCCGCGGTCGACGTGCAGCACCATCTTCAAATAGGTTTCCGGGCTGCCCAGGCCGTAGATGCACGACACCGTGGTGACGATGATCGCGTCTTTACGTTCCAGCAGCGCCTTGGTCGCCGAGAGCCGCATCTGCTCGATGTGGTCGTTGATCGAGGCGTCTTTCTCGATAAAGGTGTCGGACGACGGTACGTAGGCTTCCGGCTGGTAGTAGTCGTAGTAGGAAACGAAGTACTCCACCGCGTTGTTCGGGAAGAACGCCTTGAACTCGCCATACAACTGCGCGGCCAGGGTCTTGTTCGGCGCCAGCACCAGGGTCGGGCGGTTCACCTGGGCGATCACGTTGGCGATGCTGAAAGTCTTGCCGGAGCCGGTCACCCCGAGCAAGGTCTGGTGCGCGAGGCCGGCCTCAATGCCTTCGACCATCAGGCGGATGGCTTCCGGTTGATCGCCGGCGGGCTCGAAGCGGGTGACTAGCTGGAAATCCGACATAACGTACCTCTTGAGTCACCCCGGGGCCGGAAACAGCAACGGGGACGAAAAAGACCGCGACCCGCGACTGTTCGGCGCAGGTTGCAGGAAAAAACCATGATAGCTGTAGAAGTGGAGGCGAATGTGACGGGTTTCAAGGCAATCGTCCTACATGCCGTTGGTCACCCATGTTGCAATAAGACTAACGGTCGGTAAATAAACCGAAAAACTTGGCCGAAAAGCCGTTTCGGCTGTCGCCGTGAGCAGTGATGGCCTCTATACTAGCTCCCCGTTTGTGCACCGCTCTAGTGCATTCGGCTGGAGCGCGACACGTCCCTCCACTCTCTATAGAGCTGCCGCAAAAATGAGCCTGTTCTCCGCTGTCGAAATGGCACCACGCGATCCAATCCTGGGCCTCAACGAAGCATTCAACGCCGATACCCGAACCACCAAGGTGAACCTTGGCGTGGGCGTTTACTGCAACGAGGAGGGGAAGATTCCACTCTTGCGTGCCGTTGCCGAAGCGGAAGCCATTCGCGTGGCGCAACACGCCGCCCGTGGCTACTTGCCGATCGACGGTATTGTCGCCTACGACCAGGCCGTGCAAAAGCTGCTGTTCGGCGCGCAATCGCCGCTGATCAGCTCCGGCCGCGTCATCACCGCCCAAGCGGTCGGCGGCACCGGCGCCCTGAAAATCGGCGCTGACTTCCTCAAGCAACTGCTGCCCAACGCCGTCGTCGCCATCAGCGACCCGAGCTGGGAAAACCACCAGGCGCTGTTCGAAAAAGCCGGCTTCCCGGTGCAGACCTATCGTTACTACGACGCCGCCACCCACGACGTAAACCGCGCCGGCCTGCTGGAAGACCTCAACGCCCTGCCGCCACAGTCCATCGTCGTGCTGCACGCCTGCTGCCACAACCCGACCGGCGTCGACCTGAGCCCGGCCGACTGGCAACAAGTGCTGGACGTGGTCAAGGCGAAAAACCTCGTGCCGTTCCTCGACATGGCCTACCAGGGCTTTGGCGACGGCATCGACGAAGACGCCGCTGCGGTGCGCCTGTTCGCCGAGTCGGGCCTGACCTTCTTTGTGTCCAGCTCGTTCTCCAAGTCGTTCTCGCTGTACGGCGAGCGCGTGGGCGCCCTGTCCATCGTCACCGACTCCAAGGAAGAAAGCGCGCGCATCCTGTCCCAGGTCAAGCGCGTGATCCGCACCAACTACTCCAACCCGCCGACCCACGGCGCGGCGATTGTGGCGGCGGTGCTGAACAACCCTGAGCTGCGCGCCCAGTGGGAAGCCGAACTGGCGGAAATGCGCCTGCGCATTCGCGGCATGCGCGAGCAGATGGTGGCTGACCTGGCCAAGGCTGCTCCGGGCCACGACTTCAGCTTCGTCGGTCGCCAGCGTGGGATGTTCTCCTACTCCGGCCTGAGCGTTGAACAAGTGACACGCCTGCGTAGCGAGTTTGGTATCTACGCGCTGGATACCGGTCGTATCTGTGTGGCGGCGTTGAACCAGAAGAACATCGATGCCGTGACCAAGGCCATCGTTCAGGTGCTGTAAGCCTGTTGTGATGCAAAAAAAGGGGAAGCCAATGGCTTCCCCTTTTTCATTCTGAAAACCGCGCCCCCTGTGGCGAGGGAGCTTGCTCCCACTGGGCTGCGAAGCGGCCCCAAAACCTGCCACCGTGAACTTTATGAATGAATGCGGTGCCTGAACTGGGGCTGCTGCGCAGCCCAACGGGAGCAGGCTCCCTCGCCACAGGGTGGGTGGTTTGCCTTCAAGAGCGGGTGTTCAGCCCCTAAAAATTCGCTGCTTTCAGTCCGCTGCCCCTAGACTGACAGCAAGACAGTCCCTTTCCCTTGAGTATCCTATGAGAAACGACGACCTGGACCTGCGTGCCGACCGCGACGAACTGGACCACTTCACCCCGCGCCCACCACCCGCCAAGCGCCAGAAAAGCCTGGTGCTGCAAGTCGCGCTCGGCGTATTCCTCGGTGGTTTGGCCTTATGGCTGGTGCAACTGGGCGCCGGCGCCCTGATGGCCAAGCTGGCCATGGGCACCTTCCAGTTCGGCGGCTGACTAGTCGCCCGCGGGCCTGTCGAAGTGAATCCTGGAGAAGTGACGCAGCCACCAGTACAACATCGCCAGGCCGTAACCCAAAAAAGCCGACCCTGCTGACGAATAGAGCACCTGAATCAGCGGGGACTCATAAAGGCATTTGCGGGTGCAATCGGGCTCTTCCGGGAAAGCCACAGTTAAACAGGACATTCCGACGCCAATCATGGTCGCCACCGGCAAGACCGCCATATGGCGCCGTCGATTGACCAGTGAACGCAGGAAGGCCCTTCGATAAGGCCCCCAGCGCGCAATCAGCACCCCATAGAAAACGCTGAACAGCCAAGCCAGTGAAAAGATCAGTTTGGTCACCGGCGGGAAGTACGAGCGTTGCGCCCATTTCTCTATCGACGGCAGCGCTTCTGCGAGCCCACCCACCAAGGCATTGGCCCACCTCAGATTGAGAAAATCTTCACTCAACCCTCCAAACACCAGGACCGATGTGAACGCCAGCGGCACCCAGAATATGAAGCGTTGAAAAAAACGGTCCTGTGTCGGCGACTCAACGAGTTTCGAGCCTGGAGGCTTAAGCATGGTTTCCCTTCCCTACTGGCAAACGGCCTAAGGCCACTAGCCATCAGCGTAGTCGAGAACACATCAACCTCACCCCACCGCTTGAACGCTCCTCCAGCAATCGGTTTGGCCTTGTGGCTGGTGCAAGCAGGCACCCTGCAGTTCGGCGGCTGACCAAGACCAAATGTGGGAGCCGTCGAGCTATAGCGGTGGGTCAGGCACCATAAATGTCGACTGTGCCGACGCCTTCGCAGCCTCGCTGAAGCTCGACAGCTCCCACACGGGGCCTGTGTGACTGATGCAACTGGGTACCGGCGCCCTGATCGCCAAATCGGCCATGGGCACCCTGCAATTTGGCGGCTGACAAAGATCAAATGTGGGAGCCGTCGAGCTTCAGCGAGGCCGCGATAGCGGTGGGTCAGGCACCATCAATATCGACTGTGCCGACGCCTTCGCAGCCTCGCTGAAGCTCGACAGCTCCCACAGGGGATCTACTCCCGCCTTCAGTCCGCGCTCGTGTGGCTGGTTCAACTCGATCCAAGCAGTCCCCCTGCAATTTGGCGGCTGACAAAGATCAAATGTGGGAGCCGTCGAGCTTCAGCGAGGCCGCGATAGCGGTGGGTCAGGCACCATAAATGTCGACTGTGCCGACGCCATCGCAGCCTCGCTGAAGCTCGACAGCTGCTACGGCTACGATGCCAGGGCCAGGCCACGCTCTTCCAGCAACTGCACAAAACTGTTCAGACTCTGCGACACCGTACCCCGGCGCCAGATCAGCCAGGTGTTCAGAATCCGGAACGTATCGGTCAGCGGCCACACACTCACCGCCGTAAACCCCGGCATGCTCTCCAGCATGCTCCGCGGCATCAGCGCCAACCCGGCACCGGCACTCACACAGGCGAGCATCCCGTGGTAGGACTCCATCTCGAAGATCTTCCCCGGCACCGCGCCATCCTGTGAAAACCAGCGCTCGAAGTGATGCCGGTACGAACAGTTCGAACGAAACGTGTAGATGCTCTCCCCGCTCACATCCCGCCCCCGGGTGATCGGCGCGTGATGCAACGGCGCAATCACCACCATCTCCTCCTCGAACACCGCCACGCCCTCCAGCGTCGCGTGCAACACCGGCCCATCGACAAACGCCGCCGCCAGCCGCCCCGACAACACACCCTCGATCATCGTGCCGGACGGCCCGGTGGTCAGGTCCAGCTCGACCTTGGCGTGCTTCTGGTTATACGCCGCGAGCAACGCCGGGATGCGCACCGCCGCCGTACTCTCCAGCGAGCCCAACGCAAACGCGCCCTGGGGCTCCTCCCCCGCCACCGTCGCCCGGGCCTCTTGCACCAGGTCGAGAATGCGCCGCGCATACCCGAGGAAATTCCACCCGGCCGGCGATAACCGCAGCCGGCTCTTCTCGCGAATAAACAAGTCCACGCCCAGGTCTTGCTCCAATTGCTTGATCCGCGTGGTCAGGTTCGACGGCACCCGATGGATCAGCTGCGCGGCAGCGCTGATGCTGCCTTGCTCGGCAACGGCTTTGAAAATTTCCAGCTGGACCAGATCCAAGTCATTCTCCAAACGTGAACGTATTGCTTAATATTATTCAGTTTCCGAAAAAGATACAGCCCCGTACGCTGGCCTCCATCCCATTCACTGCGCAGGACGGTGCCATGAACTCCATTTCCTCCCAGACCCACGCGTTGTCGATCAACCCCGCCAACGGTGAAACGGTCGCCAGCTACCCGTACGAAACCGAGGCGCAGCTGGATGCCGCCCTCACCCGCTCGATCAACGCCTTCCGCAACGGGCGCAATACCCCCGTCGCCCAGCGCGCCGAATTGCTGCTGGCCCTGGCCAGCACCCTGCGCGACCAGGCCGAAGAAATGGCCCAGATGATCACCCTGGAAATGGGCAAACCCATCGCCCAGGCCCGTGGCGAAATCGAAAAATGCGCGCAACTCGCCGAGTGGTATGCCGCCCACGGCCCAGCCATGCTGGCCCCGGAAGCCACCCTGGTGGACAACGGCACCGCCCAGATCGAATACCGCCCGCTGGGCCCGATCCTCGCTGTAATGCCGTGGAACTTCCCGGTGTGGCAAGTGCTGCGCGGCGCGGTACCAACCATGCTCAGCGGCAACACCTACGTGCTCAAGCACGCGCCTAACGTAATGGGCAGCGCGTACCTGATGAAACAAGCCTTCCAGCGCGCCGGCTTTGCCGATGGCCTGTTCGAAGTGATCAACGTCACCCAGGACGGCGTGTCCAAAGCCATCGCCGACCCGCGCATCGCCGCCGTGACCCTCACCGGCAGCGTGCGCGCCGGCATGGCCATCGGTTCCCAGGCCGGGGCCGCGCTGAAAAAATGCGTACTGGAACTGGGCGGTTCCGACCCGTTCATCGTGCTCAACGACGCCAACCTCGACGAAGCCGTGCAAGCCGCCCTGATCGGCCGTTTCCAGAACTCCGGCCAGGTGTGCGCCGCCGCCAAGCGCCTGATCATCGAAGAAGGCGTGGTGGAAGCCTTCACCGCCAAATTCCTCGAAGCCAGCCGCAACCTGGTGATGGGCGACCCGACCGCCAGCGAGACCTACATCGGGCCGATGGCCCGCTTCGACCTGCGGGACGAACTCGACGGCCAGGTCCAGGCCACCCTGGCCGAAGGCGCCACCCTGCTGCTGGGCGGCAGCAAAGTCGAAGGCGCGGGCAACTACTACGCCCCCACCGTGCTGGCCAACGTCACCGACCAGATGACCTCGTTCAAACAGGAACTGTTTGGCCCGGTCGCCTCCATCATCACCGCCCGCGATGCGGACCACGCCGTGGCCCTCGCCAACGACAGTGAGTTCGGCCTGACCGCCAGCGTGTTCACCACCGACCCGCAGAAGGCACGCAGCATCGCCAACCAACTGGAAACCGGCGGGATCTTTATCAACGCCTACAGCGTGTCCGATCCCCGGGTCTCGTTTGGTGGTGTGAAAAAGAGCGGCTTCGGGCGGGAGTTGTCGCACTTTGGTGTGCGGGAATTCTGCAACGCGCAGACCGTGTGGCTGAACCGCCGCTAAGCAAGCGCTGCAAACGATGGCCCGCCCTGCGGGTCATCGTGTTGTCTGGTTCAGCACCGTCACGTACGCACCGAACATATCCGCCATGGCGTCCGCATAGGCGGTGATTTGCGCCTCGGTGCGCGGGCTTCCCGAGAATTCCTTCGCCACCGAACTGAAGGTGGTGGCGATCAAATCGCAGGCCAGGGCGCGGGTGGCTTCAGGCACCTGCGGCAGCAGTTCCAGCATGAACGCCTGGAAAATCTGTTGCCCTTCTGCGCGAACCTCATGGGCTTCGGGCGCATCACGGTACAGCGGCGCGGCGTCGCTCAGGGCGACGCGCATCTGCGCCTCCTCACACTCCGAACGAATAAACGCATGCACCAACGCCCGCAACCGCTCAAGGGCCGGCTGGCTTACGTCCTGCAGAATGCGGCTGAGCATCTGCGAGGTTTGCTGCCACTCATCGGTCTGCAGCCGAAACAGGATGGCCGCCTTGTTGGGAAAGTACTGGTACACCGACCCCACGCTGACACCGGCCTTTTCCGCGACCCGTGCGGTGGTGAAACGGCTGGCGCCTTCCTTGGCCAAAACCTGAATAGCCGCTTCGAGAATGGCCGTCACCAACCCGGTGGATCGCGCCTGTTTGGGCTCTTTGCGTGAGGAAATCTGCGAGGTCTGGCGATCGGTCATGGGGCGTTCCTGCTGCCGTTGGAATGCGAATAGCGAATGTGACGAATTGTTCGCATACTTTAAATGCGACGAATCATTCGCATACTAGCCCGGCGCCTCACGGCGCTCAACCTGCAGCAGGACATCCCCATGAATACGCTTACCTCGGCCCCGATGGCGGCCCTGATTGAACGGCTGTACACACAGGCCGATGCCGCCACCAGCCCCATCATCAACACAGTGACCCACGAAGAACGCGACCGCCTGATGCGCAGCAAGACCGACTACCTGGCACTCTACGGAATGCTGAAAGACCTGTGGTTGCCCGTCTCCCGCGACACCGGCACCCTGCTGTACATGCTCGCACGCAGCAGCAAAGCGCAGGCCATCGTCGAGTTCGGTACTTCGTTCGGCCTGTCCACCCTGCACCTGGCGGCCGCCCTGCGGGACAACGGCGGCGGCACGCTGATCAGCAGCGAGTTCGAGCCCTCGAAGATCGCCCTCGCCCGGCAACACCTGGAACAAGGCGGCGTGAGCGACCTCGTGGAGATCCGCCAAGGCGATGCCCTGGTTACCCTGGCCACCGGCCTGCCCGACAGCGTCGACCTGCTGCTGCTCGACGGCGCCAAGGCGCTGTATGGCGACGTGTTGAACCTGGTGGAAAGCCGCCTCAAGCCCGGCGCGCTGATCATCGCCGACAACACCGACTACTGCCCCGACTACCTGGCCCGGGTGCGTTCGCCAGCAAACGGCTACCTGTCGGTGCCGATCGGTGACGACGTCGAGCTTTCCGTTCGCCTGGGCTGATGCCCGTCAGAGGATTCAACTCATGTCTGGATTGGTAAGCCCTGTGGTACTGAAATTACTGCCCATCACCCTGGCGGTGTTTGTCGGGTTCCTGATCATCGGCATGCAACTGCCGGTGCTGCCGCTGCACCTGCACAACACCTTGGGCATGGACACGCTGGTGGTGGGCGTGGTGATCGGTGCGCAGTTTGCCGGGGCATTGTTGTCGCGGTCCTGGGCCGGCAATTTTGCCGATATGCGCGGCCCCAAGCGCGCCATGCTCGTGGGCATGCTGGTGGCGGCCAGCTCCGGCTTGATCTACCTCGCGTCCCTGGCGTTTGTGGCGTCGCCGGTGGTCTCGGTGTGGGTGTTGCTCGCCGGGCGCGTGGTGCTGGCGCTGGGGGAAAGCCTGATCGTGACCGGCTCGATGGGCTGGGGTGTCGGGTTGGTGGGGCCGCAAAATACCGGCAAGGTCATGGCCTGGATCGGCATCGCAATCTACGCCGCGTTTGCCCTGGGCGCGCCCCTTGGGGTGGCGGTGAATAGCCAGTGGGGTTTCAGCGGGATCGCCGTCGGGACCATGGTGATTCCGCTGCTGGCACTGGCCATCGTCGCCGGAGCGCAAGGCGTTGCGCCGACCAGCCAGCGGCGCACCTCGTTTTTCAAGGTGTTGCGCTCGGTGTGGGTACCGGGGTTGGGCCTGGCCTTTGCAAGCGTCGGGTTTGGCGTGATTACCGCGTTTATCGCGCTGCTGTTTGCCACCAAGGCCTGGGGCAATGCGTCACTGGCGTTTACCGCCTTTGGCCTGGCGTTTATCGGCGCGCGGATTTTCTTCGGGCACCTGCCCGACAAGATCGGCGGTGCCAAGGTCGCGCTGGTGTGCGTGATAATCGAAGCCGCCGGGCAGCTGTTGATCTGGGGCGCAGACAGCGCCTTGACCGCCTACCTGGGCGCGGCGCTGACCGGCTTCGGCTACTCCCTGGCGTTTCCCGGCTTTGGGGTGGAGGCGATAAAGCGCGCGCCGCCCCAATCCCGCAGCCTGGCGATGGGTGCGTATGTGGCGTTCCTGGATATTTCGCTGGGGGTCAGCACCCCGCTGATCGGCGCCTTGGCCGGCGTGGCCGGAGTGGCATCGGTGTACCTGGCGGGCGCAGTGGCCGTGGCGCTGTCGGTGATCGTGGCGCTGGCGTTGCTTTTCAAGGCGCCAGTGGCGGAGCGCGAGGTTTATACTTCGCCACCTCGCCCTTAACCCACATCACCCGAGATTCCCGATGAGCCTTTCCCTGTCCACAACCCCAGCGCGCAAGCCGCTCGCGCCCCTGCTGGCGTTTGCCATCCTGCTGTTCGGCGCCGTCTTCCTGCAAAACAGCGTCGGCTCGCGCCAGGTGCTGTTGCTGGTGGTCGGCGCCGCACTGGGCCTGACGCTGTACCACGCTGCCTTCGGCTTTACCTCGGCCTGGCGAGTGTTCATCACCGACCGGCGTGGCGCGGGCTTGCGTGCGCAGATGGTGATGCTGGCGATTGCCGTGGTGCTGTTCTTCCCCGCGCTGGGGGCCGGCACCCTGTTCGGCCAGCCCGTGGTCGGGCTGGTGGCACCGGCCGGGGTTTCGGTGGTGTTCGGGGCATTCATTTTCGGCATCGGCATGCAGCTGGGCGGCGGTTGTGCGTCCGGCACCCTGTTCACCGTGGGCGGCGGTAATGCGCGCATGCTGGTGACGCTGTTCTTCTTTATCTGTGGTTCGTTGATCGCGACTCACCACGTCGACTGGTGGTTCTCGCTGCCTTCGTTCCCGGCGGTTTCCATCGTCAAAAGCTTCGGCGTGGTGCCGGCCTTGCTGCTGAGCCTGGCCGTATTTAGCATCATCGCAGCAGTCACCGTGCGCCTGGAAAAAGGTCGTCACGGGCAACTCGAAGCCGGCGTCACCAGCGAACACCAGGGCCTGCGCCGCTTCCTGCGCGGGCCATGGCCATTGGTGTGGGGCGCAATTGGCCTGGCCCTGCTCAACTACGCCACCCTGGCACTGGCCGGGCGGCCATGGGGTATCACTTCGGCGTTCGCGCTGTGGGGCGCCAAGGTTGCCGGCGGGTTGGGCGTAGACGTAGGCAGCTGGGCGTTCTGGCAAATGCCGGGCAATGCCAAGGCCCTGGCGGCGCCGGTGTGGGAAGACGTCACCAGCGTGATGGACGTCGGCATCATCCTCGGTGCGCTGTTGGCTGCGGGATTGGCCGGGCGTTTCGCTCCAAGCCTGAAGATTCCGGCACGCTCGCTGTTCGCCGCGGTGATCGGTGGGTTGCTGCTGGGTTATGGCTCGCGACTGGCGTACGGCTGCAACATCGGCGCGTACTTCAGCGGGATTGCCTCGGGCAGCCTGCATGGCTGGGTGTGGTTGGTGGCGGCGTTTATCGGCAATAGCGTGGGCGTGCGGTTGCGGCCGTTCTTCTTTGCAGGTGAGCGTCCGCAAGTAGCGTTGAGCGGTTGCTGACTGATCGTTCCCACGCGCAGCAAAGGAATGCCGCCTGGGACGCTCTGCGTCCCGCTGTTGGTGACGCGGAGCGTCACGGGATGCATTCCCACGCGGAGCGTGGGAACGAGCAGCATCATCGGCTTTTTGAAATCACTCCACTCATGTACTGATTCAAGTCGCGGAAGTCCTGAACTTTCCAGGTGAACGGTGACAACTTCACACCGTTCTCCCGCAACGTTCTGGGAATCAGGTCGCCATTTGGACGAAGAATGACGGACGACACGATAACGCCCGGATAATCACTCAAGCGTTTTTTGAAAGTAGCCGTTGTCAGGTCTGGCGTAGGCGGATTGCTTTTATTCGCCAAGGGTCCCGTGCCTTTGATATCCGCGCCGTGGCACATGGCGCAGCGCTGCAGATAAATGTTTTTCCCGTTAGCGTTGTCCGCAAAGGACAGTGATGTTTGAACCAGCGATAAAATCCCCAGCGACGCGATGAACGACTTTCTTATTTTCATCTTTCCATGTGGCCTTGTTGTAAAAATCCAATATCAACCAACCGAGCGTAAACGACCCGTTATCCACTCGCGACTGTAAGCCAGCACGCGGCCCGACATCGCCGTCGGAAAATGAATAAACCCATGAGCCGCCTGCGGTAACAAAAACACCTCGGACCCCGCCCATCGCTCGGCCATCTGCAGCGTGTCGTCCAGCAACGGGTCCAGCTCCCCCACAAACATCAGCGCTGGCGGCAGCCCGGCAAGGTCGCCATACAACGGTGACAACGGCGGCTGCCGACGCTGCTCGTCACTCAGGCCCGGCGTCAGCAAACGCAGCGCCTCCACCATGCCCGGCCCGTCCAGCAACAGCGTTTCCCGCCCCGCCGTGCGTACGCTCGGTGTACCGGTCAAATCGTAGACGCCGTAATACAGCACCGCCCCGCTCACCCGCGCCAGCAATTCGGGCGATTGCTTCAGCGCCAGCAGCGTGGCCGCCGCCAGATGCCCACCGGCAGACTCGCCGACAACGATCACCGGCAGGCCGGCGAACTCCTCACAGTCCCCGAGCAACCAGCGCGCCGTGGCCAGGCAGTCTTCCAGAATCCCTTCGACCGGCGTATTCACCGCCAGCCGATAATCCACCGACACCACCGCCACCTCGCACGCATTCACCATGGCCACGTTGAGGTCGTCATTCATCTGCGCATTGCCGATCACCCAGCCGCCGCCATGGATATCCAGCACCACGCCCCTGGCCTTGCCCTTCGGCCGGATGATGCGCACCGGCACCGAGCCCACCCGCCGGCTTTCAGCGTGCAGGCCATGCTTGAGCAACTTGTTGCCGGCCACCATCTGGCTGGAGCGCAACAGCGCCTGGATCACCCGAGGCGTCACGCGGTTGCGGATGCGAAAACGCGGCATCCAGGCGAGCTTCTGGTTAAAGCGCTGCATTTGCGCCAGTTCATGTTCTTCAGCAGGCCACAGCGTGTGAGTTCCCAATTCGATATTCCCTCTATCTCTAAAAGAGATGTTCACCTTGGCCAGTGTGCGTGGGCATCATGGCAATGATGTTTCCGCCCTCTGCCCACGCTGCCAGGCTCAGCGGTTATTGCGCAGGATGGAGAAATTCAACGCAGCCGCAACGCTGAGCCACACCAGGTACGGGAACAGGATCAGCCCGGTGATCAAATCCAGACGCACCGTCAGCAGCACCATGGCGGCCACTACCAGCCACAGCAGCGTGATGATCACCATCCCGGCGAAAATCCGGTGGGCGCCGAAGAACACCGGCGTCCACAGGGTGTTGAGTGCGATCTGTGCAGCCCATAGAGCCAGCACGATTTCGCTGCCGGGGATCAGGGTCAAGCGATAGCCAGCCCAAGCCAGCAGCAGGTAGATGATGGTCCAGGCGACCGGGAACAGCCAGTTGGGTGGCGTGAAGCTGGGTTTGACCAGGGTGGCGTACCAGTCGCCCGGTTTGAAGATAATGCCGGTGCTCGCAGCGGCACCGCAGGCCAGAAGAAAAATAAACAACGTCACCATGATCGGTCCTTAGCTGAGAGCAGCTGCCTGGAGATGAAAGCCTTGACGGCGGTTTCAGGGTTGGACGCCCCGCGCAGCAAAAAGTGTATTTTTCTTTGCTCCGTGCCCCGCCACAGATGCCCTAGCTGAACGCGATGTAAACAGGCTCCTGCTCCACCGCCGACTGCTCACAAGCACGCACCAGATCCCGTACACAATAAAGTCGCCAGCCCTTGCCCACGCCCCACTTGGCAGCCACATCCTCAAGCGAGGCTGCTTCATCCCGTGCGGCCCGCTTCCAATCATCGTGCCCGATATCGGCGATCAAGCGTGTTTGGTAGTCCTTCAAAAAGGGAAGCAAGCCCTGCGCATGATCAACCTCCAGCAGCACAATGTCAGCCGAGTCCAGTTGCTGCCTGGCCGCCTCGACCCAGTCCCGCGCCTGCAACGGCAGCGCGTCCAGCACCGCCTCAAAGGCCGATCCCGACTTGTCGCTGCCCTGAAACGAACCACACCCAATCTCGCCACCCGCCATGCCCTTCTCCTTAACCGCTATTCATACCCGCCCGGTTACTGACTTAACCCCAGGCGCTTTTTCGCCTTGTAGCAATCATTGATCGCGATCGCCTGCTGGTAATACTCCGTACGCTGCGCACGGTTACTGTCCCCCAGCAGCCGGTACATTTCAGCCTGATAATCTCGACTGCTGCCCCACTGCAACGCCATGCCCTGAGGCATCTCGGCCCTGCATTCAAGCTTCACCGCAGGCTGCGGGAAATATTGCTCATACGCGGGCACGCCGGTCGCAATGGCCTTCAGCGTTGTCTGGAATTCGGGTGTGTCCGTAAATTCAAAGCAAAAGGATGAAAGCTGCAGTGCCGGTGGTGCAAAGCCTTGTAGGAAGCTGCTTTGGAGCAACGGGCAGGCCTTTTCCTTAATCTCGTCGACCGAGTAGAACATCACGTAGATCATCGCGAGGCGATGCTGGGCCACCGGGTGGTCCAGCGCGGCAGCTTGTTCAAGCAGCTTGATCGCCGGCTTGAGCAACTCACCCGCCTCCTCCACCAGCACTTGGGAACGCTTTTTCTCGTCTGCGCTGGCGGTGGGAAAGTTCGCAGGCACCGCTTCCAGCTTGGCATCTGCTTGTTTTAGGTACGGCACCGCCTGCTGATAGAGACTCTCGGCGTGGGGGTCGATGTGCGGGGTGTTGGCCGTGCACAGTTGCGGTAACAGGCAGCCCAGAAGCAGGGCAATCCAGAGGGGGATTTTCATAAACAGGCTTCCGTGCGGTGGAGGCGTGGCTTGCCAGGGGCTCATTCCTTTGAAAGCTGCGCAGGTTCTGTCACATTCTACGACAAGCATCTCACGGCGAAACACGCCGTTTCACCCTATCGATGATCCCTTATGGAAATACAGATTTCGGAAACGTCCGACTGGCAATTGTTCGCGGCCATCGCCGAAGTGCTGGAGCAAGGTTTGAAAGGCGAATGGACCGTAAAGGCCTACGGGCTGGATCAGCGCTATTGGGATTTGTGCGTCGAAGGCCAGACCCTCACCCTGCACCTTGAGCATTATCTGGGGATCAGCCTGCTCATGCCTGGCCAAGGCGAGAGCCTGGAGGGGTTGAGTGATTTGGGGTTGAGGGCGTACCGGCTGGTGCTTCCATTTGCGGGATAAAGGAGACTTTGCGTAGGGCGTAGCACCTTGCTCCTTTGCCTACGCTTGCGTCAGAATCCGCCGGCTTGTGCACCTGGGTGGCCATCTCTAAGGTTGCTCGGTCGCTGAAAACTCAGTGATCGGGTTTAGTAGCCCTTAGTTGAATTGCGCTTAGTGCACGAGCTTCATCAATCAGACGTTCCTGTCTGTGCTTGATGGTGGCTGTGCGTAGGGCGCCTTCGGGCGCGCCGGCTTTGCGTAATTCCCCGGTCTACTAACCTGCGTGCAGCTGCCACCCTTTTCGTTTAGTAGCGAAGGGGGTCAGCCCCAAGTCAGGAATTGCGTGAATGTTCAAAGTAACCCCGAATCCTCCGAAGAAACCGGATCTAAAACTCCACCAGGCTGCCCAGCGCGCCATTGATCACTACCTCAATCCCGGCACCGATGCCGAAACAGTCCCAGAGACAACCGCCCTCTTCAGCGTCACCTCCGGCGTCAGCAGCGAAATCCTGATCGCCAACAGCTACGAAACCGTTTCCTCCGTCAGCGCCCTGCTGCTCGACCTGTCCGACGAACTGACCGGCAAAGACCGCGACGTGGCATTGGCCATTCACCAGCTGAGCGAATTGAGTGTGCTGCTGATCGGCAAACTGATGGATCGCGAAACACCTCGGGCATAAAGCCCAACGCGGCCCTGCGGGACTAGCCCTTCAACTCATCCAACCGATTACTCGCCGCGTCGTCGTATGCCATATACAGCGACTCGGCGAGAGGTGCGCGGTGCATTCAGCCATTGCTGAACCCCGCCTGGTTCGTTGTAATGGGCCAAGTCGAAACCCAACAGGTGATTCATGGAAGCTGATCCGCTATGCCTAGTATTTGTGCCAGCCCTTGTAGCCGTTCTTACCGCCGCTGAAGACAGAAAGGGCTCACCTCTTACCGAGGCTGAGGTCTGTGATATTCGAGACCGGGCGGTTTGTATCACCCTGCCATTCAGCGTGGCACTCGATATGGAAAGGGAACGCGGCTATCCGGATATAGTTGCGGAGAACTGCTGGAGTGAATGGCAAAGCCGCAAATGTCATTGATCGATGTGGTCAGTATCACTTCACGTCTTTTTTAAAACACTGTATGTGATGGTTGCCTAATTCAATTTTAGCGAGCGTGTTATGCCTGAATTAAAATGTTTCTTTCTTGATCATGACGTTGATATTGATCCAGATCCTCAGGCATATGCTGAGTTCTTCTTGAACTATCAATCTTCAAAGTGGCAGAAAGGGTCCGGTGATGGAGTGTTTAGCTATATTAGTGACGAAGGTGACAAGTCCGAGCTATCAGTGCTAGAGAATAAAGAGTTAGGTATTTCAGTTAGATACAACATCCGAATATCCGGAGAACGAACAGGCGCTGAGTTTTATTCAGTAGGTACACTGAATAAAATTAATGTAGTGAAGGACTTTGGTGAGGATCAGTTCGTACCTGAAGGCTCATTTTTAAAGCCCGATGTAGCATGGTTAGCGGTGGAAGATTTTTTAAAGAATCCGAGAATCAAATCCGGTCGGATAACATGGTTGAATTCTGATGATATTTCCTGGCCCGACAGTTAATGAAAGGACTTGATCTACCTGGATAGCCCGGCACCACACTGAACAGAAAGGGGCCTTATTTTTTCGATTAAAAAACCAGACCTTTTTTCCTTCTTGATCACGACCTGAATCCCGCTACCGATACCGTCCCAGAGACGGCCGCCCTTTTCAACGCACTCTCCGGCGTCAGCAGCGAAATTCTGATTGCCAACAAACACGAAACCGTTTGCTCAGTCGGTGCCCTGCTGCTCAAGCTGTCCGACGAACTGACCGGACAGACCGCGGCGCGGCATTGACCACCCACCAACTGAACGAATTGAGCGAATTGCTGATCGCAAACTCATGGACCGCGAAACACCTCGAAGCTAAAGCCGAACGCGGTCCAGCGGGACTAGCCCTTGAACTCACTCAACCGATTACTCGCCGCGTCGTCGTATGCAACGTACAGCGACTCGGCGATTTGGCTTTTGATGGCCTTGGCGCTTTCCAGACCCAATACAAAACCTTCGGCCTTCCCGCCTGCGCGGTTGAGGTCTTCTTTGGTGTCAGCACCGGTGATGGCGTCGAGGAGCTTGATGGCTTGAGGGCCTACGCCTTTTGGGAGGCTGATTTGGTCGATGCTCATTGGGATGCCTCGGATGAGATGCGGGGTGGGGTGGTGCGGGTGAACGAGGTCATGGACGATACCTTGAGATTGAGATCGGTAGCGCGTGGAACCACTGCCGGGGGGCCATGGTAGACCGGTATGGGGATTAAAGGGGTGGTTTCGGCCAAAAGCAGCCATTCATGATCGCTCAGTTAAGACCCATTGCAGTCGTAGTGGCTTAACGCAATGAAGTCCAAGCGGCGAGTATCTGAAAGATGCCCTCCGCATACGCGATCATTCCTGAAGTTTTTCATTCTCCCCTCTGATCAAAACTCATAGCCTAAAAACTAATTCAGCTTATTCAGAGAAGAGTGTGGCGAAATCATTTCTCTTCCTCCAAGAGTCAATCGCTCCGTAAAGCTGCGTCCGCCTAAATTTATCTCGATCGAAAGATAAAGCCAACGCTTCTTCCACTCGGTCAGGACTCTGAAAAATTTGACTTTTACATTTTGCCCCTACGGAAATTAATATACATATTATTTCGGCAATATCATGCCCATTTATGACCTCTAGCTGCGCATGATCACTTTTGAATGCTTCCTCATACATTGCCTTAATTGTCTGCCTATCGGAAACTACATTCCCCCTATTTTTAGAATACTCGATAATACTATGAATCATTTGATCCAAATTTATTGTAAAGTTTTTGTCGCAAATAAATTTCTTAAACTTGATCCTGTTTCCATCTGGCTTTGCAGGTTTAAAAGATAAACCTAAGCTACACCTCTTATTTGCCAACCTAAGACACCCGACCTGATAAGCCAATGTAATTATACGGCTCCTAAACGACTGATCTAGCTTTTTTTCAAAGTTTTCAAAAGCGTCAACATCTACAGCGACTGATATCATGTCTTCCAGTGCATTTACAGTTACCATCATAACTTCTGAGTCGTGTCCGTCAGTAACATAGATATCACCCCGATAGCCCTCGTCATATTTTACATTGCCACTGACTCTTAGAAAATCTGCGTCGCGAATGGCAAATTTATTCATATAGTTTCGCTCTGACAAAATAAAAAATGCTTCACGCATTTTGTATTTTCCAAACGTCTGCGTAAGCTTTACTTGTTCTCTATTGAAGAACTTGGCATATACCTTTAAGTCTTTAGCGCCCTCTACCAAAATATGGCCCCGAAAGCGCCTATCCATCATGATCGAGTTAGCTATTCTCTCAGGGGTAATATATTGCTCCACTTACTCCACCCCCAGCAGTTCAACTTTCAAGTCCCAGTTAGATGAAATTATGTCTGGAGAGTGCGTTGCGATGACTGCAGAAAAGCTTCTAAGTGCGGCTACTCGCTTAAGATCAGGTATAAACTGAGTCTGCCAAGAAATATGCAGTGAGAGTTCTGGCTCATCAATCAAAACCAAGTCACCTTGGCGAGAATCGAAAATCAACTTATAAAACAAAACCAGCTCATGTTGTTCGCCGGAAGACAGTTTTTCCAGCTCAATCACCTGAGGAACGCCAGTTTTGTCAGCTATTATGGAGGTAAATGCAATCCCTTGATCTTTGGTAATTCGAATTTTCTTATGTTTGAAGCGGCTACTCACAATATCCATAAACAGGCTAATTTTCTTCGCGAGGTCCTCATATGGCTGAAGTTTTTTCTTGCTGTCCTCGACGTACTGCTTCATGGAAATGATTATAAGATTGTTGTTTTTATCCTCGATTTCGAAAAAATCAGAACTATGTGCCTCGGCTAGTAGTCCGGCGGCCGAGAGGAACTTTCTTTTATCACTCAGTTCAGCCAACTCCTCATTAAGTTCAGAATAAGTATAGTCTGCCTTCTCTCTGAGATTTTGCACCAGCCGGTTGGGGTAAGTGCTATCCAGCGTCGATGTGATATCCGCCGAGGATTTGATTGCTAAAGATATTAGCTCTTTAAGCTCATTAGAGCACTGCGTTACGGCACTTTCATAATAGTTTTTGTCCATATCATTTCTTGTAATTATTCGCTGAGTTTCAATCAGCCGGACTTCGATCTTCTCTATGCTCGTTAAAAGCCATTGTATTGGCTCTATATTCTCTTGCTCCCTCAAAAACTTTAGATCCAGATACTGACGTTCCGCCATCAACGCGTTCATTTCATTAGCGATAACGGCATGAGGATGTTTTAACTCATTTAAAATTCGTGCCTCAGCTTCTTTTCTACGCCTCCGCACTTCCCTAGGATCGTTTGGGCTTCTTGCGAGGGGCAGAGCAATATTTTTTGCAAGTAATTGCGGCTTAGATGACTTGGTAGCTAGTGTTTTTTTTCTTACAAACAATTCGGATCCGTCAGATGCAGCGGATTTTGTGAATTCCCACACTTCATCGCTAGCGAAAAAAATTGTGAATTTTTCAAAATCAAGTTTCTTCAAAAAATCGAAATCCTTGGAAAATACAGCATTCAGAGCCTCAAGAATTTTAGTTTTTCCTATCCCATTTTCTCCAAGCACAATAGTAATATCATGCTCTTGATTGAGCGGTATTTCGTGGTTAAAAATCCCAAAAAGCTTAACAATAGAAATTTTGATTATTTTCAAGCTACCTCCTTTTACTGCCTTAAACTTTCGTGATTAGATCGCCTTTCGCTGAGACATATGATCCTTCAATATCTTATCAGCGCTTCGCGTCGCGTAAAAACTTTTCCGGCCTCAAGTCAGCACTGCATCCCGAGTATCTAAATTATCATAGGATGCGTAAAAGTACTCGTTATATGTGGAAATAGCAGCGGGCAGGAAATGTTTATTGAATTGCCGTCTGTATAAGTATCCACACCTTGCGAGTACAGTTTTTTTATTAAGCTTTGCGTGTCGCTATTTAGGGATGACCACCAGCTTGGTGAAATATAAAAGTTTTCTATAAGCAATATCATGAAGGCCGCCAAACTGTCGGCTGTTAGTTTTTTATCCTGAAATTGCCTTATTAACTTATTACAAGTTTTTGAATGCTCTGACAGCCAAGATAAAACAATATACCCTTTCCCTTCGCTGGCGAACGAGTTTATGGTAATGTAGTCTGGCATCTCGCTGGGATTGTTTGATATGTCCTGCGCCTTGTCACCATTGAAATCAAATGTTGGGCCAACAATGGCGCTTCCCATTATGGGGGGTGGCGATTCAAGGGTAAATACAGCATAATTTAAGTCGGAGTAATTGTTCGACATTAGCATTGTGTCGAGTTTTGACTTAATGTATGTCAAGTCGCTTGTTGTTAAGCCGTTGTAACTGTCGAGCGAGCTTGCTGCGGCTTGGATAAGCAACTGGCGGGGTACGCCTTTCCCTCTGTCGAGGGTTTTCATTAACTCAAAAGCTTTTGAAGCGAAATCTTTACTAAATAACTCTTTTGCGAGACCTCTATAAGCAACCAGAAAACAATGTTGCGGTATAGGTTTAAAAGGTTCATCTTCTATTGGGGAAAATATTTTTTTGTCATGTACAGAACAAAACCCAGTGAACGTTGAAGCGTTGTTTATTCCGATCTCGTCAAGTACAATTTTGGGCGCGGCCTTGCTCTTTAGGTCTAGCGATATCTTTAATACGTGACCGTCTTTAGCTATCGCTTTTAAAGATGAGCTTTTTGACACTGTGTGAGCGTTAATTATCTTGCTTGAGCATTCATGCAGCAGTGGTTGTGGTGCGCTGCACTTTTTAGTTTTCTTGAAGGAGCCTAAGGCCTGATGGACTGTATGAGTCGCTACGGATGGCTGACCTTCTATATCACGGTGGCAGTGTTTATACTTTTTCCCGGATTTGCACCAACAAGGCTCGTTTCTTCCAGGTGTTTTCATAAGAGTCCTTTAAATAAGCTACACGATTTGTCTTCATCAAGAGTAATGCTGTGACCAAAGCGTTGACACCTAGTCGGGTATCTTAGCCGAAAAATGTGTGCGTTATGGGTTTAGCGCAAGCTGTCGAGGCAGTTCGGGGTAGCGATTCCGAAATCGCTTCGCACACTGGCCGCTTTTGGCCGAAAGCGGTCTTTCGCGAACAGCCGTTCTCGACCATCACGAATTACTCAACTTATCTCCATTGTTGGGACAAAAACGATCTATTCCAATCTATAAATCCGTCCCTTTCTAACCTAGTTGCCGAAAACACACTGGGACGCTTCCGCCAAAAGACTCATACGATCTCCTTCTAACGACCGCTGAATTAGAGCTATCCGTCCCAGGCCCGGCTCCCCCTACGAATTTCGGTGGAAGCTGCTTCAGAAGGCACTCTTAGCCAACCAAACTAAAACAGCCCCTTGCCCACTCTTACCAAACACGCTACAAATCCCACCACCAAGTTGTACGACAACCTAAAAATGATCCCCATCCCCGACGATGGCGCCAACTCCCCGAGCCCCCACCATGACTCCCCCTGCCCCCACCCAATTCCCCCGCTACATCGCCGTCCTGATCCTCCTCTGCATGGGCTGCGCCTTCGCCGGCAATCACATCGCCGCCCGCGTAGCCTTCGACGACGGCGCCGGTGTCCTCCTGGCAATCCTCATGCGCTCCGGCGGCACCCTGTTAGTGCTAGCGATACTGGTCCTATACCAACGCCAAAACCTCCGCCTCCCCCCAGGTGCATGGCGCTGGCAAGTCCTCCTGGGCCTGCTCATCGCCACACAAAGCCTCTGCCTCTACTCCGCCGTCGCCCGCGTGCCGGTAGCGCTGGCCTTACTGGTCGCCAACGTGTTCCCCATCCTGCTGGCCCTGCTCACCTGGGCACTCGGCGGCCCACGCCCTACCGCACGCACGGCCTTGCTGATGGGCCTGATTCTGTTGGGCCTGGTGTTCGTGCTGGACGTACCCGGCCGTCTCTCGGCCAACACCACCCTCGGCCCGGAATGGCTGGTCGGCGTCTCCCTGGCCTTTTGCGCCGCGTTCGTATTCGCCTGCGCGCTGTGGATCACCGACCACAAGTTGTCTCAAGTGCGCGGTTCAGTGCGCAGTCTGCTGACGATCTTCATTGTGTTCAGCAGCGTCAACCTCGCGGGCTTGAGCGGTGCGCTTGTCGATGGCCTGAACCTGCCGGCCACCAGTACCGGTTGGCTGGCATTGGCCACGTTGGTGGTGCTGTACGGCACGGGTTTTATCGTGCTGTTCATTTCGGTGCCGCGCCTGGATATGCCGCGTAATGCGCCGGTGATGAACATTGAGCCGCTGGCGACGTTGTTGATGGGCTGGATCGTGCTCGACCAGATGCTCAGCGCCGGGCAGGTGGTGGGCGGGATGATTGTGGTGACGGGGATTGTGTTGCTGACGTATCGCAAGTCGCCCCAGCCGGCCGTCAAGGCTCATGCTGCGTAGGTCGAGAGGCGAATCGGAAAAGGGACGGATCTTTTTTCAGATCAGTCCGTCCCTTTTTACTGCCGGGCGTGGGGAAATTCCTGGCCCTCCTTCAGCCAATCGGCTCGAACCGCCGCCGCTTCAGGAACAACCCCACCCCCAGTGCAACGGCAAAGATCGACAGCAGCCCCAGGTCAACCCCAAGCAAGCGGATTTGGCTCACAGCCACGCAGCCGACCGCCCCCACCGCTACCAATAGCACCCCTAGCCATTTGCGAAGCGGGTACGACCTGATAAACCGATCAAGCAGAAAAAACAGCACCAGGGCAACGACCAGTTGGGTAATGTCAGACATGTGTTTCTCCCGTCAGGTCTTGATGATCAGTGTCGAGGCGCTGCGCTGCGGGCCGATGCCGCCGTTCACCTGCGCTTCGATGCTGACCAGTATGTCGCCTGCATGATAGGTGGGCAGGGTGTCACTCACGTACATGCGCACTCCGGCGCCGACAGGGGCGCCCACGTAAGGGGACGCTACGTAAGAGGTGGCGCCAGCGAAGGCCGAGGCCGCAAGGTTGGCGATCTTGGTGCGTTGGGCGTTGAGCACGTCGCCCTGTTGCCGGGTCAGCGGCTTGGAGATGCCGATCATCATCAGGCACGGTAGGTTCTTGGCCAGCATCTTGTCGTACACCTCGACGACTTTGCGGTTGACCTCGTAGTGGGCGCTTTTCGCTTCGCCAAAATGCAGCTCGCTCAGACGTCCGCGTTCGCTGTCGGTGAGGGTGATCTGCGAGACGTTGAACACGATCCCGTGATTGCCCATGTATTGGAAAGTCCCTTCGAACTTCATCGCACGCATCCTTTCGAGCCAAAGGCGGGGATTGTCTAGAAGGCGCGCGCCGGATTCAAATCATTTCACCTGGCTGGCAAGGTGTGTTGCGCGCCGTAAGGTGCTGACGGACATAATAATTGTCGAATTCGGTGCTTTCGACGAACTACCCTGCGATTCTACGAACCCGGCCGCTATTCTATCTCCGCGAGATGCCAGAAATGGCCGCCGGCTATCTTCCTCGAAAGACCGCTTCTGGCCGACTCTGTTGAAAAAGCCGTACTCGCTTAGCCAAGGTGACCGCCTGCATCAATGAATAGCTTGCGGAGTTTTTTTCGAGCCGCCTCTGAAAGACGCTGTGAATAGCGTTGAAACTCTTCTTCGGCTGTATCGGGCTTGCCGTTCATGGCCAATACAAACGCGTATGCAAGAGGATGTTGTATGTAGTTGTAGAAACCCAGGCCACCCGTCGACAAATGCTGCTTGACCCGCTCGAAAGCACCAGGCAGGTCGGCTATCGAACGAGCCTCGTCCCAAAACGATTCAGCTTTTGGAATGGCAGCCCGGAGGATATTGGGTGCGCTGGTTGCTATGGCATCAGGTCCGTAGCTGTATGAGATATCAAACGCTCGATCGCGCACATCGAAAGTCAGATCAGGTCGTGCTGATTTTGACGTCCTGTGCCATTTGATTTCATTGCCGGAAAGATGGGGAACGAAGTCCAGTGACAGAGCCCATGACGGCGCTAGCGCGCCGCCTTTCCACTGCTCAAGGCGAAAGAGTTGGCGAATGGGAGCATCGACGCTACGAAGCCAGGACAGCGGGCCCTGAACTTCGAATCCTAACGGCTGTAAAAGTGACTCTACGGTTGGCGAAACAATTTCGTGGATTTGATCTATTCGCACTATCTCGAACGTTTTTCCCTGCATCGGCGGCCCCATGCTCAAAAGTAATCCCACTTCGACAACTTCGGTCGTTGGTTCGACCTCAGATAATAGATGCAGAAATAGGGGTCAGACCACCATTATTGAAAACGTGGTCTGCCCCCTATTCTTCTCTTGTGTCTGCGCCGTTTGGGTCTTGCAGCTGGCGATTAACGCGAGCTGCGAAAGCGTGGTGACGTGCCTGACGGGAGAACGGTGAAGGGCTGGTATCAACTGCGCAGTAGAAAATAGAGAACTGCGTCATGAAGTATTTTCTTGGCAAATAGTGGCCCGTGCCGGGAAAGTCACGACGTGACAACGCCATGCGGCAAGTTGATTGGAAAGTCCTGAGAGTTCCTGAATTCACGCCCCATGAGGCACAACATGTGAAAATTTATAGAGTAGTCTCATAGAATATTTTTCTCTTTGGGTATGCATAAATAATAGCGAGGCTGGTATTGGAGGCTAGTGTGAACTGGGATAGCCTGCGCCCACATTTTTAAATAGGAGTCAGACCACCATTATTGAAAACGGGGGCTGCCCCCTACTCTTTTCTCTCGTGGTACCCAACAACGTTTTGCTTGAACACAATTAACGAGAGCAACTGAGGAGGCGGGTCATGCTTGAGGATTTTAAACACGCACTTTACCGTCATAAGAGGCTGTTCTGGCTAGTTATGGTTATTGTCATCCTATCCAAAGTGGCAACCATAATGCCGGCGATTATCATCGGGCGCGTAGTAGATACCTTTACCCAGCACACCTTGGATTCAGAGACGGCCTTGTATCTGTTGGGGTTTATCTGCGTCGGCGTTATTAACGTTATTCTTATCCCTATTCAGGGGTACTACTTGACCCGTTTTATTCAAAAAGGGCTCAGCGATGTTTCGATTCGATGGGTTCGCGAGATATTCACCAAGCACTTCGACCTGTTCTCATCGATCAATATCGGCAAGATGCTCAAATCGATTGAACGCGGCATACAAGCCAGCGAGCGAATTCTTAACTACGCGCTGATCACTATTTTACCGCTTTGCATCGAGTTCATCGTGATTTCGGCGTGGCTGGTATGGATTGCGAATATTGTGTTCCTGGCGCTTGTGCTTGCACTTTCCGGTGTCTACCTGGCATTGACCCACTACTTGATCACGTGGCGTCGCGCTCATATCGATGCGGTCAATGACGCCGAAGATGAACAGGCGGGAGTATTTGCAAACACGATTCAGGCGGGTAAACAGATAAGGCTGGAGCGGGCCCAGGAATCGGGGCTGAAACCCCTGTTCGATACGTTTTACCAGTACGCGGATGCCGCCACAAAAGTCGGATATTCCGCTGCGGTACTAGGGGCGTCAAGGGCACTTTTCTTAACCCTGACCAGCAGCACAGTGATCGGGTACGGCATCTTTGTAAGACAGGCTTCGGCGTCCGAACTGACGGTTGGCGACTTTGTCGTCTTGTTTACCTTATCCACGATGTTTTTCAACACGGTGTTCAGCATCGGAGAGGTCTATCGTTTCGCCGATCAATTCTCTTCGGACTACGCCAAGTTTCGATCGATTCTGCGCGAGCAAAGCTTCAAGGGTAAGGCCGAGAGCTTGCCCTTGGATTCTGACAGCTTGATTTACCCCGCCTCCACTGCACTGATCGCCGAGGGAGTTTCATTAGTCATTCAACAGGCCATCGAAGTGCGCCCCGGTGAGCATCTTGCCGTCGTTGGGGCAAGTGGCTCCGGAAAATCAACCTTTGTGGAACTGCTCGTGGGCGTGAAGCAGCGTCCCGGGCTCACCGTCCGGATAGGACAGACCGCGCTAGAGTCAATCGCTGAAGAGGAACATTTTCGGCTCATTCGGTATTGCCCCCAAACTCCGAAGTTTTTATCAGGCAACCTGGCAGACGCTGTTTTTTTTCATGGCTCGTTCAACTCGACATTTAGCAGCGTCGCGGCGCAGCTCAATATCCAGCACCTGTTTGACGAATTGCCTGTTCGAACGATAAATCAAGACGCGACCAGTATTTCCGGTGGCGAAGCAAAAAAGCTTTCGCTTCTACGCGTGCTGCTACGACCTGGGAATTTCAACATATTCGATGAGCCGACCTCATCCGTTGATCCTCAGGGCGCCTCGTTAATCTGGGATGCACTCTTCACCTGCTTTGCCGATAAAAGTCTAATCTGTGTAACCCACGATTTCACTGTGCTCAATCACTTTGATCGAGTCATCGTCTTCGACACGGGCAGAATCGTTGCAGATGGCAAGTGGCAAGACCTGGTGGCTCTGGAGTCGGTCTCCAACGTCATACGCAAAGTTCAGGAGGAAGAGCCGGTTTCAGGGCATTAAGTTACTGAAACGGCTTTGTACGCTAAGGATGAAATAGGGGTCAGACCCCTATTCCTCTCAGGTCGCGTAGGTCTCAATACGGGACGGAAAAGGGGGCATTTATTTTTGATCAAATAAATGCCCCCTTTTCCGTTGTGGTCCTTGCGTAGAAATCACCCACCCCCTCCCTGGATAGCTCCCCGCCTTACCTGGCCCAAATCCTGCCTGCATCACTCCCACCCAGTCGCTACTGACTACGCGGACGACTCTTTTGAGCCCCGCCGCCCAATCCCCGCCCCCGATAATCAAGCATCCCCCTACCACCGCCGAGGCCTTCCCCCATGACGAGCCCATCCACCGAACAGGTCAGCCCCCAAACCCTGCGCAGAGTGATCATCGCCGCCGGCATCGGTAATTTCGTGGAGTGGTTCGACTTCGCCGTCTACGGTTTTCTCGCCACCACCATCGCCCAGCAATTCTTCCCCAGCGGTGACGCCAGCGCGGCGTTGCTGAAGACCTTTGCGGTGTTCGCGGTGGCCTTCGCCTTCCGGCCCCTGGGCGGGATTTTCTTTGGCATGCTCGGCGACCGGATCGGGCGCAAACGCACGCTGGCCATGACGATTTTGCTGATGGCCGGCGCCACCACGCTGATCGGCCTGCTGCCCACCTATGCCGCCATCGGTGTAGCGGCGCCGATTCTGTTGTCGTTGATTCGCTGCGCCCAGGGTTTTTCCGCCGGGGGCGAATACGCCGGGGCCTGTGCCTATCTGATGGAGCACGCGCCCAGTGACAAGCGCGCCTGGTATGGCAGTTTTGTGCCGGTGTCGACGTTTTCTGCGTTCGCTGCGGCGGCCGTGGTGGCGTACGCCCTGGAGGCTTCGCTGTCCGCCGAGGCGATGGGCAGCTGGGGCTGGCGCTTGCCGTTCCTGATCGCGGCGCCGCTGGGGCTGGTGGGGCTTTACCTGCGCTGGAAGCTGGATGAGACGCCGGCCTTCCAGGCGGTGAAGCAGGAGCACGCGGTCGCGCACTCTCCCCTCAGGGAAACCTTGCGCAACCATGGTGCGGCGATCTGTTGCCTGGGCGCTTTTGTGTCGCTCACGGCGTTGTCGTTTTATATGTTCACCACCTACTTCGCGACGTATCTGCAGGTGGCGGGTGGCTTGAGTCGGGCGGTGGCGTTGCTGGTGTCGCTGATTGCGCTGATTTTCGCGGCGGCGATCTGCCCGCTGGCAGGGTTGTATTCGGATCGGGTGGGGCGTCGGGTCACGGTGATGACGGCGTGTGTGTTGTTGATTGTGGTGGTGTACCCGTCGTTCCTGATGGCCAGTTCCGGGTCGTTCGCGGCATCGGTGGTAGGGGTGATGTTGCTGGCGGTGGGCGCGGTGCTGTGTGGGGTGGTGACGGCGGCGTTGTTGTCGGAGACCTTTCCGACACGCACGCGGTATACGGCTTCGGCGATTACCTACAACATGGCGTACACGATCTTTGGCGGTACGGCGCCGTTGGTGGCGACGTGGTTGATCAGTACCACCGGCAGCAACCTGTCGCCGGCGTTTTATCTGATTGCGGTGGCGGTGCTGGCGTTGGTGGGCGGGTTGGCGTTGCCGGAGACGTCGCGGATTTCGCTGCATGAGGTGGGCGTGGAGGAAAAAGGCGCAGCGCCGGTGTTGTCGCGCTAGGTTCGGCTGTTGTTAACGCAATGCCCAATCCAACAAAGATCAACTGTGGGAGCGGGCTTGCTCGCGAATGCGGTCTGTCAGTGAAAAATGTGCTGACTGGCCCACCGCATTCGCGAGCAAGCCCGCTCCCACATTGGTTTTTCTTTGCTTGTTAGATCTCCACTGCCGGACTGAACAGTGTGGGCGTCAGCCGGCGTAACTATTTAGCCACTTCCCCAATCGCCCGCGCCGCCTGAGCCAAGCGCTGCGTGGCGACGCGGATTTCCTCCGAATTGAGCGAGGCGAAGCCCAGGCGCAAGGCATTTTCAGGATGATCAAACGGTGAAAACAGGCGACCGCTGCGCACCACCAGGTCCAGCTCCAGCGCTTTTTCAGCCAGTCGGTCGACGTCGATTGAGTCGGCGAACCTTACCCATAACGCCAGCCCGCCTTCGGGTTCCTGCACAGAGATCTGCTCGCCAAAAGCTTCCAGCAAACAACTGAGCAGGGTCTCCCGACGCCGACGGTATTCCCTGGAAACCCGTCGCAGGTGCTTCTTCAATTCGCCATCGTTGATCAGGTCCGCGAGCATCCGCTGCATCACGGCATCGCCCTGGCCCAGGCTCACCGCCGCCGTACGCTCAAGCACTTCGATGAGGTTCGACGGGGCAACGATATAGCTGCAACGGAAGGTGCTGCCCAGGGACTTGGACAGCGAGCCGATGTAGATCACATGACGCTGCGCGCTGTCACTGGCCAGGGGCAAATAGGGCCGTCCGGCAAAGTGATACTCGTGGTCGTAGTCTTCCTCGATGATGCAGAAGTCATGCAGCCGGGCCAGTTCCAGGAGCTGCTGGCGACGGCCGGCACGCAGGCTGACGGTGGTAGGAAACTGGTGATGGGGGGTGACGTACATCATCCGTACGTTATGCAGGCGGCACAGCTCGGCGAGTTGGTCGACCCGGCAACCTTCGTCGTCCAGGTCCACGGTGACCAGTTGCGCACCCAACTGGCGGAAAATCTCCCAGGCCGGTGGGTAACTCAGGCGTTCGACCACCACCACATCACCGGGTTTGAGCAGCGCGCTGGCGGTCAGGTACAGCGACATCTGCACGCCTTGGGTCAGGCAAATCTGCGGCGCGCCGACCGTCAGGCCGCGATTGTGGCGCAACATTTCGGCCAGGGCATTGCGCAGGTACTGGCCGCTGCCTTCGCTGCCATGGCGCACGGTGTTGGTGGTAAAGCTGTTGCGCAAGGCATTGCGGTAATAGCGGTGCAGCACGGCTTGCGGCAGCAAGCGATGGTCACAGGCGCCATTGTCGAAAAACAGCGCGCCGGGCCGGTGTTGCAGGGCTGTCACCTGTTCGCCCGGGGTGAAATAGGCCGCCGCAGGCACCTCCCGCAATGCCGGGGCAAACGACTTCGGGGCGCGGGTGGCCGGCACCGCGCCTGTCGCCAACTGCGAACTGACGAAGGTACCGCGACGTTGAAGGCTGACCAGCCAGCCCTTGGTCACGGCCTCCTCGTAGGCAAGGATCACCGTCTTGCGGTTGACGTCCAGCAGTTGCGCCATCTCCCGCGTGCCGGGCAACAGCGCTCCGGGGCGCAGGCGGCCCTCGACAATCGCGCTCACCAGGCCCTCGACGATCTTTCTGTAGGACGCCTGCGGCTGCTCCCCATCGAGTTTGAGCAACGGGCGCCATTTGCGAAGCTGGACCATATGAATTATCCAAAACTGGAGGTTCTCCTGGTCCTAGTCTACCGCAACAATCGAGCCTCAATTGCCCCGAGGTGTTTATGCACAACCGCCATGTCGTTGAATTGTTGCCCTCGGGCAAATCCTTCGAAGCTGCCGATCAATTGCTGCTCGACGCCATGCTGGCCAGCGGTCTCGCCGTACCCTTTTCCTGCCGGCGCGGCGCCTGCGGATCGTGCAAGGTCAAGGTGGTGTCGGGCCAGCACCGGGAAAAGCTGCGCACACCCGACACCCCTGCCCCTTCTTATCCGCTCGCGGCTGACGAGATGTTGCTGTGCCAGAGCCATGCCTGCAGCGACATGCGCCTGGAAATCCCCGGCTGGTCACTGGACACGCCCGCGCTGGAAGCCAGCGCACAGGTGATCAGCAAACGCGCGTTGAGCGCCGACATCGTCGAGCTGGTGTTGCTGACTGCCCAGCCACTCGAAGTCCGGGCCGGCCAGTACCTCAGGTTTCGCCTCGACGATGGCGACAGCCGCTGTTTCTCCGTGGCCAATCTGCCCGCGCTGGACCAAGGCCGGTTGGTGTTTCATATTCGCCAGGTCAGCGGTGGCCTGTTTTCCGAACGCGTCCTGCCGACCTTGCAAGTGGGTGATGCGGTGAAACTCGAAGGCCCCGTGGGCGCCTGCACCTGGCAACACGACGATGAACGCCCTGTTGTGCTGTTCGCTACCGGGACCGGTTATGCCGGTATCAAGCCCTTGTTGCTGACGGCCCTGGCCCGCCAGGCCGAGGTCACCCTGTATTGGGGTAACTCGGCCCCGGCGGACTTCTACGACGTCGAGTTTCTCGAACGGGCCAGCCAGGCCCATCCACGCTTTCTCTGGCATCGGGTTTTGTCGGCAGACGCCCGCGTACAGCAGGTCGCGTTGACACAGCCCCATGACTGGGCCGAGAGCCAAATCTACGCCTGCGGCAATAGCACGATGATCAACCAGGCCCGCGCAGCCTGCCTGGCGGCGGGTGCGCAGGCGCATCGTTTTGTCGCCGAAGCCTTCGTCCCCAGCGGTGCATTGACGCCAGCGGAGTCGCTCAACACGCGGCACCCGGTGCTGGAAAAAGTCGGCCCGCGCTACTCGCTGGACGGCATGCTTGCGGCCCGCGAGCAAACGGTCAGGGCCCTGGCCGCCATCGCCGATCAATTGAAAGTCGGCATGACCACGGCGCAAGCCCTCGCAATGGCCAGCGAGACATTGCAGGCCATGGGCGCGTCTCACACCTGGCATCCCACCTATATCCGCTTTGGCGAAGACACCATCCGCACACCCCGCCAAGGCATCGACCTGCTGCGCAAGCTGCGGCCCACCGACATCGCCGTGGTCGACCTTGGCCCGGTGTGGGATGGCTATGAAGGCGATTATGGCGACACCTTCGTCTTCGGCGAGCACCCATTGCATGACGCTTGCACGAAGGCCCTGCATGAAGTGTTCGACGAGACCCGCGATGCCTGGCACCGCGGGCTGACCGGGCGCGAGCTGTACGACTTCGCTGAGGGTAGCGCCCTCTCCAAGGGCTGGCGCCTTGAGCGCAACCTGGCCGGACACCGCATCGCCGACTTCCCCCATGCCCTGTTCGGGCAGGACAAGCTGGCTGAAGTCGAGATCGTACCGAGCGAGATGGTCTGGGTGCTGGAGATACAGATCTGCCATCCCACACAACCGGTCGGGGCGTTCTTCGAGGATATTCTGATTGGCGAGGCCAACGGGGGCCTGTAGGGACGGGCCGTACGGTGGACCCGGTGAGTCCAGAGCGGTAACGTTATCCGGGCATTATCACCTCAGCAAAAAGGGAGTTTGCATCATGACCGACGACACAAAAACAAAAGGGCCAGCGTCGTACTTCCCCTCCATCGAAAAAAACTATGGGCAACCCATTAGCCACTGGCTGGATCTGCTCAAGGCCGCCAGTTCCAGGAAGCATATGGAGCTTGTGGCCTTGCTCAAGACTGAACACGGCATGGGCCATGGTCACGCCAATGCGTTGGTTGCGTACTTCTTGGCGGCTGAAAAAGGCAATTGATCCACCTCCCGGCGGGCGGTGAACGTGCCTACCCGCCGGGCGTTGCGGCTGTCTCTTGCAGCGTTCGTTCAAGTCGTCGTAGGTGAGCATTCACGATGAGTTTGTGCGCTGGCCCCACTGGCAGCATGTAGAGGCGCCCATAGGTGTTATGGGTGACAACCGACGAGGTGATCGTGAGTACACGGTCAGCGATTGAAAGGCAGATCATCACATCCAGGTGCCGGTCACGCTCGGTCAGCACCAGCATGTCGGGCGCGCTGCGTTCCACCAGGAAGAAGTCCAGCCGGTCGCCGACCTGCACAGCCTCGCGCAAGGTGCCGGAGAACCCACCGATGCGCTTCACACCAAACAACGAGGAAATGGCATCCCTGATTCGGAAAGCCACCTGCATCAACGGCCCCGGTTCGCCGGTCATGATGTTCCAGGCATCCAGCGCGGTGATTTCAGTAGGCAGCGGGGCTGACCGGGTGTCGTAGTAATCAAGCTCTGACGGTGCACGCAGCGTGTGAACAACATCGGTAGTCGTCAACATTATCTTCCCTGATTGCTCGGTTAGAGCGGCTGACCTACATCAATACGATTCCCGTCCGGGTCTTCGAACACAAACGCCCGCAACCCGTAATCCTGATCCTTGAGGCGCTTGATGATCCTCGCCCCATGCTGCACGCAAGCGGCGTGCAGCCTGTCGACATCGTCCACCATCAGGTGGGCAATCGTGAACGCGGCAGCTGGATGGTTGGGTTGCAAGGTCAAATGCAGCTCGCCGTGGTCGCGCTGCAGAATCATGAAGCCGATCGGGTTTCCATTTTCGAAGGCTTTCGTAAACCCCAGGACCCTGGTGTAAAAATCATGGGCCCTGCCCATGTCCTTTACGGGAAGCGTTACTGCAATTCGTCCGAAACGGACGCCATGATCAACGACTGCGCTCATCGCAGAACCTCAACGTGCAAGCACCATGACACCTGCCAGGCGGTGCTGGTGAGTGTGAAGCGCCTTGCCAAACCTGAAGGAGCAGGACGGTGCCTGCGAGGCAGAGGTTATTTTGCGCAGCTACTGAAGTAAAGAGAGATACGAGGGTCGCTGCAGGTCAATGATCAGCAGGCGGTCGTTCAGCTACGATTGCTCGGAGTCGGACCTGAGCCCAAAACCAGCAGGATTGATCAAGCGGACTGAAAGGGGGCGAAGCGCATGCGTTTATTCTCGCCCCCTGCCTCTAACACGGTTTCAGAGATGAAACACCGGCCCCGCCTCTGCACCTTGTGGAGGCGCTTCAACCTTCACCTTCAGCGCAATCAACAGTGCCGCCAACAGCATCAAGATACCTGCCGCGACAAAGACCCCGCCGATACCACTGAAACTGAACATCGCGCCGCCTGCCGCCGCCCCGGCGGCAATCGCCGACTGCACTGAAGCCACCACCATGCCCCCGGCGCTTTCCGCCTGGTCAGGCACGGCCCGCGCCACCCAGTTCGACCAGGCCACCGGCACCCCGCCAAACGCCAGGCCCCAGAGCATCAACAACCACACCTGCCCGGTCACGGTTGCAGGCAACAGCGCCAGGGCGAGCGCCGCAACGCCCACCAGCGCGGGCATCAGCACCAATGTTCCACGCGGCAGACGCACCAGCAGCCAACCGGCCAGCAGCGTGCCGGCAAAGTTCGCAACGCCAAACCCCAGCAACATCAACGCCAGCCCCTCGGCATCGACGCCAGTGGTGCTTTCCAGGAATGGCCGGATATAGGTGAACAGCGCAAAGTGCCCGGTGTGCACCAGCACGCACCCCAACATGCCCACGGCAATGCCCGGACGCAACAGCACTTCCAGCACCGTCCTCAAGCGGGCGGTCCTGCGGGGTGCGAGCGGCGGCAGGGTGAACAGCTGGAACACCAGGGTCACGCCGCCCACTGCGGCGGCGGCGAGAAACGCGCTGCGCCAGCCGTAAAGCCCACCCAAAAAGCTGCCCAGCGGCACCGCCACGACAGTGCCCACCGCGATGCCGCTGAAGATGATCGACAAGGCACGCGGCAGCAGTGCCGCCGGTACAAGCCGCATCGCCACCGCCGCCGCCATGCTCCAGAAGCCACCCAGGGCGATGCCCAGCAGGACGCGCATCAGCAGCAACACCGTGAGGCTCGACGAGACCGCCACCAGCAGGTTGGAGCAGATCATCAGTGCGCTGAAGCACAACAGCACCACGCGCCGGTCGATCCCGCGGGTCAGGCCCGGTACCAGCAGCCCGGCGAACAACGCCACCACCGCCGTGACTGTCACCGCCTGCCCTGCCAAGGCTTCCGAGACGCCGAGTTCGGCCGCCATCGGCGTCAACAAACTGGCCGGCAGGTACTCCGCCGTGAGTAATCCGAACACGCCCATCGCCAACGAAAACACCGCCATCCAGGCCGGTGTCGCGGGCGCCACATCTGCACCGGTTACGGCGTCACACACACAACTGCTCATCACTGGTCACCCTCCAAAAGTTATCGCGACCGCCAGTCTAGGTACGCAGGGCAGGATGATCTATGATGCAAAATCTTGAATTCTTTACCGAAACCCCGAAAATGATGCCTCCAGAACCGTTCGACCTGTCCTCTGACCTCATCAACGAGCTGTTGCGCGGCATGCGCCTGCGGGGCGTCGAGTACCGGCGTATCCAGACTGGACCGGTGTTTGGCCTGGGCTTCCCGGCCAAGCCCGGGCACGCCTATTTCCACCTTATCGCTGCCGGTTGCGTCACCCTGCGTACCGAGGACGGCACCCTGTATGAACTGACGCCAGGCAATGCCGTGTTCATCTCCCATGGCGGTGCCCATGAGTTGCTCTCCAGCCCGGACGTGCCGGTACAGGACATCGACCGCTTCAACGCCGCAGCCCTCGGCGATGCGGTGTGTGCCGTGGATGCCCGCACCGATGCAGGCGTGGCTCAAAGCACCCTGCTCTTCAGCGGCTGCATGGAGTTTGAACTGGGGAGTTTGCACGGCCTTGGCCGCCTGATGCCGGACCTGATGCTGATCGACGCCAAGGGCCAACGTTATCCGGGGTTGATGCCGATCCTGGCGGCCATGGAGCGTGAAGTCAGCAGCGCCCGCATCGGCTTCGCCGGCATACTGGCGCGCCTGGCGGACGTGGTGGCGGCCATGGTTGTTCGGGGCTGGGTCGAATGTGCCTGCGGGAATGCGTCCGGCCTGGTGGCCGCGCTACGCGACCCGCGCCTGGCCAAGGCCCTGCTGGCGTTGCACCAGCAGCCTGGGCGCGACTGGACGGTGGAAGAGCTGGCGGCGCAGTGTCATACCTCGCGCTCGGTGTTCGCCCAACACTTTCAAACCACGATCGGCACGCCACCGCTGCGCTACGCCACCGAACTGCGGATGCGCCTGGCCAGCCAGTGGCTGACGCTGGAGCGGCTGCCCATTGAAACCGTGGCGCAGCGCCTTGGCTATAACTCCCAGGCCGCGTTCAGCCGGGCATTCAAGCGCGTCACCGGGCAGCCGCCGGGGGCCAGCCGGCGATCTTGAGCCGCTAGGAAAAGTGCGTGATCAACATTTCTCGCACTGCACTGACCAGCGAAGCCTCGCCCGGACGCGGCGGTAACAGGCTGAACTCGACATCGGGCAACGCCGGAAGCGTTTGAATCGTCCGGCATGCCTCGGCCCCGGCAGGCACGGCCGAGCTGTTCAGGCACGCCACGCCCAGCCCCGCCAGCAGTGCCGATTGCAGGCCCGCCACCCCGGACGCGGAATGCGCGATGACATATGGCACCCCGCGCGCATCTAGCAGGTCGATGGTGAACCGCTGCAAGCTGCAATCCTGGGGAAGTACCACCAACGGCAGCGGCGCCGCGAGTTGGTGCTGTGCGTCGAACCCACTGAGTGCCACCCACCGCAGGGCCTCTCGTCGTACGGGAATGCCTTCGGGAAGGCTGCGACCATCGAGGATGCGCATCGACAGGCCAATGTCGAATTCGCCGCTGTTGGCGCCCTTTTCGATTTGCAGGCTCTTGCGCACCGAAACATGCAACCGAAGCTGCGGATATCGCGTGCGCAAACCCTTCAACATGCCCGCGATGGCGCTCGGCAAAAAATAGTCGGTGATGGCCAGGCGCAGTTCGCCGCTCAAGGTTACGCCGCGCATATCCTCAAGCACGCAGTCACTCAGCGCGAGCAATTCACGCGCATGTGCCAGCAGGCGCTCTCCGGCAGGTGTGGGGCTCACGCCTTTTTTGCCGCGCTCCAGCAGCGTCACGCCGGTGAAGGTTTCCAGCTTGCGAAGTTGCTCACTGAGCGCGGACTGGGAACGGCACAGCTTGGGCGCGGCCGCCGAAAGGCTGCCGGATTCCAGGATGGCGACGAAGGAGCGCAGTTGCTCAAGGTCAAAGGGGCGCATGTCTAACCTGCGTTTTTTCCGATAGATATCATTATATCTTCCCGTTTTTCAGATCCGAATAATTTTCTTAATCTGGCACCTCACCCTACCCTTACGAGGAATTCGCCATGCCAGGCATCACCCTGAAAATATCCGGAGAACGCAATCCCGAACTGGTCCGCCAGCTCGTCCCGCAGCTCACTGCACTGACCTGTGAAGTGCTCGAGAAACGCCCGGAGCAGACCTTGCTGATTCTCGATTTTGTGCCGCACGACCAGTGGTTCATTCATAACCGCTCGCTGGCCGAACACGGGCGCAACGCATTCCGCCTGGAAGTCACCGTGACCGATGAGACCAACACCAAGGCGCAAAAGGCGCGTTTTCATCGTGAGGCCTACACGCTGTTGGCGGAGTTGATCGGCAACCTGCACCCGCACTCCAATGTGCACATCATCGACTGCCGGGCCAGTGCCTACGGCTATGAAGGGGTGACTCAGGAGTACCGCTATCAACACACTTGATAGGCCGGGAAAAAGCCGCGCATGAATATCGATCAGGTCAATGCGCGGCTCATCAAGTCCGTGAACAGTTGCAGAACCCGTTCATCATCCACGCCCAACAATCGGTCACCCACATAGCATTCGGTCTTGCACCATCCCGGTCCATGAACGACAGCACGCCCAGCCGCGACACCAGGTAACGCCCCGGCAAAAGGACCGTTGACGCGGGCTTTTATGACAAAAATTTCATACAGCTAAACTGTACAGTTTTTCTGCACGCATGCTAACGTCCGGGCATGAACAAACCTTCCATCACCTCCGAAACCCAATCCGCCGCCCTGGCTGCCGAGCTGCGCATCTCCCTGGGCAAGCTGATACGCCGGCTGCGGGAACAAACCCATCCGAACGATTTCACTTCCGCCCAGAAGTCGGTGCTGCTGCGCCTGGACCGAGACGGGCCCAGCACCGTCTCGGCGCTGGCCCGGGCGGAGAGCGTGCGGCCGCAGTCCATGCGCATCACCGTGGCCGGGCTGGAAACGATGAAAGCGATCAGGGGCAAACCCGACCCCAGCGATGGGCGCCAAACCCTGATCGAGCTGACTCCCGGCTTTCGTAAGCACCTGATCGCCAGCCGGGCAGCCAAGGACGATTGGCTGCTGCGGGCGCTGCAGGAGCAACTGTCTGCCGAAGAACAAGCTGAACTCGCGGCAGCGGTAAAGCTGCTGGAGCGCCTCGCCGACTTTTGAGCCCCCTACCCGTTCGAGGACATCCCATGGCCGTCACCTTGCTGGATCCCAACACCGCGCTGATCATCGTGGACTTGCAAAAAGGCATCGCCGAATACCCGTTCATCCACCCCATCGGCGCCGTGGTGGAGCGCTCCCGTGCACTGCTCGACGCGTTCCGCGAGCGCGGCATGCCGGTGGTGCTGGTCAACGTCACAGGCTTCGCCCCCGGGCGCACCGAGCGGCCACGGCGCAGCGATGTATTTCCACCGGGATGGGCCGACCTGCTGCCCGAACTCGATCAGCAACCCGGCGACATTGGGGTGACCAAATGCACCTGGGGTGCCTTCGCCAGCACTGATCTTGAGGCGCAACTCAAAGCACTCGGCGTGACCCAAGTGGTGATCACCGGCGTTGCTACCGGAACCGGCGTGGAGTCCACCGCGCGCCAGGCCTACGAGGCCGGCTTCAACGTGACCCTGGCCATCGATGCCATGACCGACGCGAACGCCGAGGCCCATCACTACAGCCTGAACCAGGTATTTCCGAAGCTGGGGGAAACCGGCACGGCGCAAGAGATCATCGGCTTGCTTGCAACAAGGGGGGCGTGACGATGCAATGGCATGAGCTGGTGTCTTATTTCTTCGGCGGCGTATTGCTCGCCAACGCGCTGCCCCATTGCCTCAGTGGCTTGATGGGCCAGTCCTTCCAGACGCCGTTTGCCAAGCCGCGCGGCCAGGGGCGGTCCTCCTCGACGCTGAATGTGCTCTGGGGTTTTCTCAACCTGGTGATCGGCTACGTGCTGGTCTGCCGGGTCGGGGACTTCGACCTCAAAAGCACCGCTGATGTGCTCGCCCTCGGGCTCGGGGCCTTGGCCCTGAGTGTTTTCCTGGCGCAGCATTTCGGGCGCTTCAACGGTGGTCATTCCTCAGGGCCGGTGTGAGTTCGATGGGCATTTTCCGCTCGCTGCGCAGCGTCAACTACCGCATTTGGGCCGCCGGCGCCCTGGTGTCGAATATCGGCACCTGGATGCAACGCACGGCCCAGGACTGGCTGGTGCTGACCCAGCTCACGCCGCATAACGCGTCGGCCGTCGGCATCGTCATGGCGTTGCAGTTCGGGCCGCAATTGCTGTTGCTGCCCTGGACCGGCTTCGCCGCCGATCACTACGACAAGCGCAAGCTGCTGATGGTCACCCAGGGCGTGATGGGCGTGCTGGCGCTGATGCTGGGGGTGTTTACCCTGACCGGCATCGTGCAGCTGTGGCACGTGTATGTGTTCGCGTTTTTGTCCGGCTGCGCCTCGGCCTTCGATGCACCGGTGCGGCAGATATTCGTGGCGGAGCTGGTGGGCGAAGCGGACCTGTCCAATGCCATCGCGCTCAATTCCACCTCGTTCAACATGGCGCGCATGATTGGCCCGGCGGTGGCCGGCGTGACCATCGCATCGGTGGGCACCGGCTGGGCGTTCCTGCTCAATGGCGCGAGTTTTTTCGCGGTGCTGGCCTCGCTGTTTCTGCTGCGGGTTTCCGGCCTGCACACCAGCCTGCGGGCGCTGCGCACCAAGGGCAGCCTGACTGAAGGCCTGCGCTATGTGTGGGCGCGGCCGGACCTGATGGCGATCCTGATCATGCTGTTCTTGATCGGCACCTTCGGCATGAATTTTCCGATCTTCATCTCGACCATGGCCGTCACCGTGTTCCACGCCGATGCCCGCGGCTATGGCCTGCTGACGTCGACCCTGGCCATCGGCACCGTTGCCGGGGCGCTGCTCGCAGCCGGTCGCGAGCGGCCACACTTCAAGGCGTTGTTGATCGGCGCGTTGGTGTTCGGGGTGGGCTGCACGCTGGCGGCGATTGCCCCGAACTATTGGTTGTTCGCCGGGGCGCTGGTGATCATCGGCGTGGGCGCGCTGACCTTCAGCAACACCACCAACAGCCTGATGCAACTCACCACCGAACCCTCCATGCGCGGCCGGGTAATCGCCCTGCGGGTGGGCGTGGCCCTGGGCGGCACACCGATTGGCGCACCGATTGTGGGCTGGGTGGCCGACCATCTTGGCCCGCGCTGGGCGTTGGCGGTCGGCGCGGCCTCGGGCATCCTGGCGGCCGGAGTGGCGGTGTACACCATGACGCGCAAGCTGGATCGGCCTAAAAATATCTGATGGGCAACACAGCTCCCTCAGTTGATCTTCGCAGGCTCGCACAGTTGATCGTTCCCACGCTCTGCGTGGGAATACATCCTGTGACGCTCCGCGTCACCATTGCGCAGGACTTGAACCTTGCATCGTCAGCTGGACGCAGAGCGTCCGAGACGGCGTTCCCACGCAGAGCGTGGGAACGATCAATATCTGAAGGGCAACACGAATCCAGTGTGGGAGCTGTCGAGCTTCAGCGAGGCTGCGAAGAGGCCCTTTCAGGCAATAAAGATGTCGCCTGCCAGTCCGCCATCGCAGCCTCGCCAAAGCTCGACAGCTCCCACATTCGCAGGCTCGCACAGTTGATCGTTCCCACGCTCTGCGTGGGAATACATCCTGTGACGCTCCGCGTCACCCCTGCGCAGGACTTGAACCTTGCATCGTCAGCTGGACGCAGAGCGTCCGAGGCGGCATTCCCACGCAGAGCGTGGGAACGATCAATATCTGAAGGGCAACACGAATCCAGTGTGGGAGCTGTCGAGCTTTAGCGAGGCTGCGAAGAGGCCCTGTCAGGCAATAAAGATGTCGCCTGCCAGTCCGCCATCGCAGCCTCGCTAAAGCTCGACAGCTCCTACAGTGGATCTCTCGCGTATCATCACCCTCCTCGCTCCTCAAGGAATCCCCATGTCTTCAAGCAAACGCGACAGCGCACGCATCGAACGTCGCCTGGTCGCGACCCTGACCGATGCCTGTGAGATCGCGAAGGCCGAAATCACCGGCTTCGACTGGCTGACCCACGAAGTCGACTACCAGGCCTTTGCCCAAAGCCTGCTGGTCATCTGGGTATTCGATACCAGGGCGAACCGGGAACTGGCCCTTTCTACCGGACTGGACCTGCGCATGCGCGAACTGACGGCCACCGCGCTGGAGGATGCCGGGGTGGATCGCCCTTCTTCGGACCGCTACGTGCGCTTCGACTCCGAGGAAGAATGCCACCTGCAGCATGGCGGCAATTGGCGCCTGCGCCTGCTCAAACTGTATGCGGTAAAGGGGTAAAGCCTTGGCTAAAGATATCGAGAACCCGTGCGTCTCAACCTGCCAGCTCAGTGGTGAGCTGTGCGTGAGTTGTGGACGCACCAAGGACGATATTCGCAAATGGAAAAAGATGAAGCGGCCAGAGAAGATGGCCGCTGTGCAGCGCGCAACGTTGCGCTTGAAGACGTTGAAAAAGGGCAAGTGACGCACCCGGTTTCAGGCCGTCAAGTACGCCCGACGGACCCCGTCACCGGCAAATTCCCGAGCAACTTGAGCCCGGTGGTTTTCACAAACGTCGCGTAGTCCATCGGCTTCTCGATACGGGTTTCAGCGTTGGGCAGTACATACGCCCAGGCGCGCTTGGACGACACGTCGTAAACCAGCTTGAACAGGCGAGTCGGCACCCAGACCTTGTTGTCGCCAATGGTGCTGTAGCCCGGGTCAAACAACGGGCCGGTGAACACGAACACATTGCCGTCGGCGCGCTTGGCAAACTTGCGCACGTCCGCCTCGACCTTGCTCCAGATCTTGCGGTTGTTGGTCGGGTCTTGCGGCACCATGTTCGACAGCGCAAAGGACTGGGCCATGGCGTTGGTGCTCGGCGCATCCGCCGCCGGGGATTGATGGCCACGGTCCACGGCCGGGTGTTGGCCACGGTAGTCGCTCAACTCGGCGCGCGCGCCCTTGGGAATACGCGGGTCGGGGTAGAACTGGTTGGTGCGTTCTTCGCCTTTGGCATCCTTCAACTGGCCGGCATTCAGGCGTTCGACCACCACCAGCGGGGTCTTGCTGGTTTGCGAGTACAGCACCGCGAAATTATCGGAACACAGCGCCAGGGGTTTCATGGTGGCCGGCACGGTGGCCGTGTTGATCGGTTGTGCGGCCGGGAACAGGTCGGCGCAACTGTCGAACGATGGCTTTTTCTGTTGGCTTGAATACAGACCCAGGGCCGCGCCCTGGCTGATGGAGCCCGAGCGGGAGGTATGGGATTGAGGTGGTGTGATGAGGTCCAGCAGGCCACGGGCTTGCGCCCCGGTGGAGAGCAAAACAAGGGCCGACAGCCCAACTGCAATTTTGCGTAGGTGCATGGGTTAAATCTTCAAAGTTCGATTGCGGGGCTTATGGACCCATGGATGTGACTTTAGTGCGAAGCAGCGCTGCAAAATACCCTGAACACGGTTTACGTAAGTGACTGATAGGTTTGAAGATAAGCTCGCAGCATGCGGGTCACCTGCTGTTCCAGGCCGGCTTCAAAGGCCGCAGATGCATTGCCTTCAAGCAACGCCCGAACCGGTCCCACCACCGCGCTGAGCGAGATGGCGGCGGTAAGGGATGGGTCTTCAAAACGGGCATCCGACGCCGTCGCCAACATCGCTGCAATCGCGGCCACCACCCGCTTGTTGATCCGCGCCACAAGCTCCGCACCGCCCCGCTCACCTGCGATGGCATACAGGGCTTTGGACGCCGTCGGGTCCATCAGCTTCACGGCGAGAAAAGCCGTGACAAACCCCGATGCCATTTCCGCCACCGTGGTGCCCTGGTGTTGATCGCACGCCTGCTCGACGGTCTCGGCCACCTGCACCAGATGCTTCTCCAATACCGCAGCAAGCAGTGCATCGCGGTTCGGATAGTACTGATAGAGACTGCCCACCGACATGCCCGCCCGCTCGGCCACGCGGGTCGTGGTGCAGCGGACCAGGCCCTGAGCGGTCAAAACCTGAAGGGTTGCCGTGTGCAGCGCTTCCACCGTCGCCGCCGACCGGGCCTGGACCGCTGATTTTCTTGGCTTTAACGACGCTTTGAGAGGGCTCATGGAATGCGAATTCTAAACCTGAAGGATCCTTCATATTATAGGCTTCCTCCCGTCAAGCAAGAGCTCCGACCATGACCACCAGCACATTCAATCTCGGCGATCGCACCGTCAACCGCATCGGCTACGGCGCCATGCAACTGGCCGGCCCAGGCGTGTTTGGCCCGCCCAAGGACCGTGATGCAGCGCTGGCCGTACTGCGCGAGGCTGTCGCTTGCGGCGTGAACCATATCGACACCAGCGACTTCTATGGGCCGCATGTCACCAATCAGATTATTCGTGAGGCACTGCACCCGTATAAAGACGATCTCACGATCGTCACCAAGGTAGGCGCCCGCCGTGGCGACGATGGCGCCTGGTTCAACGCTTCGTCGAAGGCCGAGCTGACCCAGGCCGTGCACGACAACCTGCGCAACCTGGGCCTGGATGTGCTGGACGTGGTGAATGTGCGGGCCATGCACGGCGTGATGGGCACTGCCGAAGGCTCGATCGAGGAACCCCTGAGTGCCATTGCCGAGCTGCAACAACAGGGCCTGATACGCCATATCGGCATCAGCAACGTTACCCCGACGCAGGTCGCCGAGGCGCGAAAAATCGTGCGCTTCGTGTGCGTCCAGAACCTGTACAACATCGCCCACCAACACGATAACGCGATGCTCGACGAATTGGCCCGGGACGGCATTGCCTATGTGCCATTCTTCCCGCTGGGCGGGTTCTCGCCAGTGCAGTCAGCGGTGTTGTCGAACGTCGCACAGCGCCTCGGCGTCACCCCGATGCAACTGGCCCTGGCATGGCTGCTGCGCCGTTCCCCCAATATCCTGCTGATCCCGGGAACGTCCTCGGTCACCCATCTACGGGAAAACATCGCGGTGGGCGAGCTGGATCTTTCGGATGAGGTACTCGCAGAGCTGAACACCCTCGCAGGCTGACCCTCACGCCAGCAGTTCTGCGATCCACCGCGCCTGCTGGGCGACCTCTTGCATCTTGTCCTCGGGCACCGCTTGCCGCGCCTGGGCGAAGTCGCTCAGGGTCTGCTGTTTGTGGCGCAGGATGCGCTGCCACTTGAGCAGGAATTCCGGGCTGCGGGCCTGCATTTGCAGCGGGCCGAAGTACAGTTCTTCGGCGGTGTAGGTCACAGGCCCGGCGTGCTCGGCAACGATGATTTCGTAGAAGAAGCGGTTCTCCCGCAGCAGCTCTTCGCACACGATGCGGTAGCCGTTCTCCATCAACCATTGGCGCAACGGTTGCTCGCCGCCGTTGGGCTGCAGCACCAGGCGCTCCCGGCCGTTGAGGCGCGCCTTGTCGCTGTCGAGGATATCGCGGATGGTCTCGCCGCCCATGCCGCAGATGCTGATCGCGGTGATCCCGTCTCCCGGCTCGATCGCCGCCAGGCCACTGGCCAGGCGTACGGTGATGTGTTGCTCCAGCTCGTTCTCGCGCACCGTGCGCTCGGCTGCGCGAAACGGCGTCAGGGCCACCTCGCCCGCCACCGCCGCCACGATGGCGCCGCGGCGCATCAATGCCACCGGCAGGTAGCCGTGGTCGGAGCCGATATCCGCCAGGCGCGCCCCGGCGGGGACGTGCGTCGCCACGCGCTCAAGGCGCATGGACAATGTGTGTTCGTTCAACTGACGTTCCTTTTCGGTAATACCCTGGCCATTGTATTGCGGGTTCATCAAAGAGGAACGTCACTTTGGTGAGCGCCGTCAATCAGTGGCCGCCAGCCTTACCAGTTCCTTGCGCAACAGCGAACGATCCAGCACCGCCATCCCGGCCTGCCAGTCGATGGAAAGCAACTGGCTCAGTTTTTCCTGGCTGACCTTGGGCTCAGCCAGGAAATAGCTTCTGCACTCGCGGATACTGATGAGATTCACCAGCCAGTCCTCTCCCTGCGCCGCCAGCCAATCAGCGATGGTCGAGCGATGCTTTCGGATCAGCGCACCGGCATCCCACACCGTCATCTGCGCAAAAACCTGCGGCAGGTTGCTGTCGGCTTTCAGCCACTTCAGGTCACCCGCCAACGCGCCTGCAAGGTCTGACTCGATAGTGGCCTGGCACTCGGAGAAATACCGCTCAGGCCAGTCTGCCGCGAGTTTCGCCAGCAGCGCGAGGGTTTCATAAGCCCGAACATCCTCCGCGGATGTCAACTGCCCGGTAAAATTCAGGGTATTATCCAGGATTGCCGTGGCCAGCAGCGCGGCACTGTGCTCACTGATCAGCGGCAACAAACCGGCCGCTTCCCAACGCAGGAAAACCTGCGTCGCTGCTGCACCGATCAAACGGATGTCTGCGGCACTTCCCAGCCTCTGCGCCCAATAGGTTTCAAACCCCGGGTGATGGTCAATCACCTCCACCACCTGATCGAGCACGACCACCGGGTCGAAGTGGTGGAAGTCCGAGATATCCACCATCACAAACTCATCGCCGGGCCCGGGTCGGTAGTCATCCAATGATGATAGCCAGCCGAGCACGGTCCTGGAGATGCTGGCATTCAGTGGAGCACTGCTGACGGCACGCGCCTCGATTCCCTGACGATTCAACAACTCGGCATACGCAATGCAGCAGGCGTATGCATCGATGTCCAGATACGCCGAGCCGGAGGTGACTACCCTCATCGGAAAAACTCCATGATTTCATATTTTTGGCAGGCAAATTTCACACGCCTTTATGACGAAAACATGACTAAATGGACAGAACAACCCTGGAGATTCGAGCAATGACGTCATTTCGCGTTCGCGAGCTGAGCAGTACGGACACTGAAGCATTGCTGGCCTTCGAAGCCCGTAACCGTGACTGGTTCGAGTCGCATATCGAGGCGCGCGACCCATCGTTTTACTCGGTGCAGGGCGTCGCCGAGCATATTGACGGTTATCTATCAGGCCTGGCCACCGGCACATGGCACCCGTTCGTGATCGAAGACGCCAACGGCGAAATCGTCGGTCGCGCCAACCTGAAAAGCATCGACTCGCCAAAGGGCTCTGCCGAAGTCGGCTACCGCGTGGGTGAGCGCTCGTGCGGGCAAGGGCTGGCAACCCTGGCGCTGAACCATCTGATCCGCGAGGCACAGGCGCGCTGGGCACTGACCCAACTGGTGGCGTACGTGTACCCCGAGAATGTGGGCTCACAAAAAGTCCTGACCCGCTGCGGTTTCGTGCCCGACCAGCCCGCACCGGACGGCAAGCCCCAGGGCGAAAACCGCTTTGTCCTGACATTCCAGGCCTGAAGAGCCGACCCGCCGGCGAACCTTTACCCGGTAAACACCGTCCGAGCTAGGGCATTGATGCTTACCGCTCGCCGCGAGGTTTCCGTTTGAAAGCTGCCATCATCAAAAAATACCGCCTGATCATCAAGACCATGGGCTATGTAGGCTGGGCGCTGTTCTGGCTGCTGCTCTGGGATATCGCCGTCACCGTGGACTTCATGCTGTTCCTCAACAGCAAGATCAACCTGCCGCTGATGCCGCTCACCCTGCTCGGCTCGGCGCTGGTGGTGCTGATCAGTTTCCGCAACAGCAGCGCCTACAACCGCTGGTGGGAGGCACGCACGTTGTGGGGGGCGATGGTCAACAATTCCCGCAGCTTCGCTCGGCAAGTGCTGACGCTGCTGGATGACCCGGACAATGAGGTCAACCCGATAAAGGCGACCTTGCTGCGCCGTCACGTGGCGTATGTGAACTGCCTGGCGGCGCACTTGCGGGGCCAGCCTTGCCCGGAAGAAATCCGCGCCTTCCTGCCGGCCGACGAGTTCGCCCGCAGCACCAGTACCAATAACTTTTCCAACGACATCATCAACGGCTCCGCAGCCCTGCTGGCCCAGGAATACAAGGCCGGGCGCCTGGACAGCATTCGCCTGGCACGGTTGGAGTCGACTCTGGTGGATTTGTCCAACAGCCAGGGCGGCATGGAGCGCATCGCCAATACGCCGCTGCCCTACCCTTACGTGTATTTCCCACGGCTGTTCATCTCGCTGTTCTGCCTGATCGTGCCGGTGGGCCTGGTGGAATCCCTGGGCTGGTTCACCCCGCTGGCGTCCACGGTGGTGGGCTTCATGCTGCTGGCCATCGAACGCATCGGCACCGATTTGCAAAGCCCGTTCCGCGACAGCGAGCACCAGATCCAGATGGAAGCCCTTTGCGAAACCATCGAGAAAAACCTGCAGTCGATGCAGCGTGATTCCCTGGGGGGCGAGCGGATCAGTTAATCCTTGCCGGGCCGTTAACAAAAAAATCCAGCCAGTGGTGAATTATTCAGTGTCCGCATGTATCTGACCCATTAAGCGCATGCCACCAAAACAGTGGCATCGAAATGGACCTGCGGCTGAGTATTCCCATGAAATCACGCAAGAAAACCGTCAATCCGATTGGATTGGATGACATCACCATCGTCGACGACGCCAAGATGCGCAAGGCGATCACCGCCGCTGCGCTGGGCAATGCCATGGAGTGGTTCGACTTCGGAGTGTATGGCTTTGTCGCCTATGTGCTGGGCAAGGTGTTCTTCCCCGAAGCGTCTCCCAGCGTACAGATGATCGCGGCCCTGGCGACCTTCTCAGTGCCGTTCCTGATTCGCCCGCTGGGCGGCCTGTTCTTTGGCCGGCTGGGGGACAAATACGGCCGGCAAAAGGTCCTGGCGGCGACCATCGTGATCATGTCCCTGAGCACTTTCGCCATCGGACTGATCCCCTCCTATGACTCGATCGGCATCTGGGCGCCGATCCTGTTGCTGCTGGCCAAGATGGCCCAGGGCTTCTCGGTGGGCGGTGAGTACACCGGTGCCTCGATCTTCGTCGCCGAATACGCCCCGGACCGCAAGCGCGGCTTCCTCGGCAGTTGGCTGGACTTCGGCTCCATCGCCGGCTTCGTGCTCGGCGCGGGCGTGGTGGTGCTGATTTCGGCGGTGATCGGCGAAGACGCCTTCCAGTCCTGGGGCTGGCGCCTGCCGTTCTTCCTCGCCCTGCCGCTGGGCATGATCGGGCTCTACTTGCGTCATGCCCTGGAAGAAACACCGGCCTTTCAACAGCACGTCGAGCAACTCGAACAAGGTGACCGCGAAGGCTTGGCGGGCGGCCCGAAAGTCTCGTTCAAGGAAGTCGCCACCAAGCACTGGCGCAGCCTGATGACCTGTGTCGGCGTGGTGGTGGTGACCAACGTCACGTACTACATGCTGCTCACCTACATGCCGAGCTACCTGTCGCACAACCTGCACTACAGCGAAAACCACGGCGTGTTGATCATCATCGCGATCATGGTCGGCATGTTGTTCGTGCAGCCGATGATTGGCTTTGTCAGCGACAAGATCGGGCGCAAACCCTTCATTCTGTTCGGCAGCATCGCGCTGTTCTTTCTCGCCATTCCGGCGTTCATGCTGATCAACAGCGGCAAGCTCGGGCTGATTTTCTCGGGGCTGCTGATCATTGCGGTGGTGCTCAACTTCTTTATCGGCGTGATGGCGTCCACCCTGCCGGCGATGTTCCCTACCCACATCCGCTACAGCGCGCTGGCCAGCGCCTTCAACATCTCGATCCTGATTGCCGGCCTCACGCCAACCGCCATGGCCTGGCTGGTGGAGACCACCAACAACCTGTACATGCCGGCCTATTACCTGATGGTATTCGCCGTACTGGGGCTTTTCACCGCCCTGACCATGAAGGAAACCGCCAACAAACCCCTGCGCGGCGCGGCACCGGCGGCGTCGGATATCGAGGAAGCCAAGGAGCTGCTGCAGGAGCACGAAGACAATATCGAGCAGAAGATCGAAGATATCGACGCGCAAATCGCCGAGCTGGAAGCCAAGCGTGAAAACCTGGTGCAGCAACATCCACGCATCAACTGACGCAACATATTTGGAAACGAATAGCGGGTGAACTAACGCGCAAGCAGCACGCTCCTTCCTTAAGCGCAGTCAGCGCGGCCCTGATGAGCCTCATCAGGGCCGCTCAACGATAAGGAGCCGCCCGTGACCGACACCACCACCCTCACCTACCGCTGCACGCCTGGTCCGCTTCACGCGACCTTGCTGGCCGGTACCGTCCCGCTGTTTCTCGGCGCCCTGCTGAGCGACATTGCCTACTACCAGACCTACCAGATCCAATGGAGCAACTTCGCCGCCTGGCTGATCGCCGGCGCCCTGCTGTTCTGCGGGCTGGCGGGGTTGTTTGCACTGGTCAACCTGCTGCGTGCCGACCGCAAGGCCGGGCGCCCCACGGTGTACTTCCTGCTGTTGCTGGTGACCTGGGCGCTGGGCCTGGTGAATGCCTTTGAGCATGCGAAGGATGCCTGGGCCGTGATGCCTTCGGGCCTGGTGTTGTCTGCCGTCGTGACCCTGCTGGCCTGCGTGACCACGTGGGTCGGGCTGACCAACCTGCGCTCGGGAGGTGCCCAATGAAGCCTTCCAGCACGCTGACCGTTTTAAGCATGGCGGTGCTGTTGAGCGCCTGCGGTGGCGAAGCCGACAGCACTCAGGCTCGTGGCCCCGACCCCAAGCTGCCGGAACCCCAGCGCGGCCTGTTGCCCAGCATGAAGATCGCCGAACCGGTGGCCTGGGCCGAGCAGAAACCCACGGTGCCCGAGGGTTTCAGCATCACGGCCATCGCCACCGACCTGCGGATCCCGCGCCAGACCCTGGTGCTGCCCAACGGCGACATTCTCGTCGCCGAAGGCCGGGGCGGCAGCGCAGCGAAACTCAAGCCCAAGGATGTGATCGCCAGCGTGATCAAGGCCGAGGGCAACACCAAGGTCAAGGGCGGCAATCGCCTGACCCTGCTGCGCGACGCCGACGGTGACGGCACCTACGAGTTGAAAACCGTATTCGCCGAAAACCTCAACGCGCCCTACGGCCTGGCCTTTGCCGACGGCAAGCTGTACGTGGCGAACCAGGATGCGCTGGTGCGCTTCGACTACGCAGACGGCCAGACCAAGGCCGGTGGCCCGCCCACCACCGTCACCGAGCTGCCCGCCGCGATCAATCACCACTGGACCAAATCCCTGGCGATCAGCCCCGACGGCCGCTCGCTGTATGTGGGCATCGGGTCCAACAGCAACATCACCGAACGCGGCATGGAGGTTGAGATCGACCGGGCGATGGTCTGGCAGATCGACGCCGCCACCGGTGCCCACAAGCCTTATGCAACCGGCTTGCGCAACCCGACGGCATTGACCATTCAACCGGGCTCCGGGCAGGTGTGGGCGGTGGTCAACGAGCGGGATGAACTGGGGCCGGACCTGGTGCCGGATTACCTGACCTCGGTGCGCGAAGGCGAGTTCTACGGCTGGCCCTACAGCTATTGGGGCCAGAACGTCGACACCCGCGCCCAACCGCAGAACCCGGCCAAGGTCGCCGCCGCGATCAAGCCGGATTACAGCCTGGGTTCCCACGTTGCCGCGCTGGGCGTCGATTTTTCCATCCCGGCCATGGGCGAGAAATATGCCGACGGCGTCTTCGTCGGCGAGCACGGCAGCTGGAACCGGGACAATCCGGTGGGCTACAAGGTGATCTTCGTGCCGTTCAGCAATGGCCGGCCTGCCGGTGAGCCGCTGGACTTCGCCACGGGTTTCCGCGGGGACGATGGCAAGACTCGCGGGCGGCCGGTGGGGGTCACGGTTGATCCGAAGGGTGCGCTGATCATTGCCGATGACCTGGCCAACACGGTGTGGAGGGTGACGCGCAATAAATAAGGCCTGAAGCGGCCGATGTGGTTGCCTTCCTGTGGAGCGCGGCGGTACCTTCGCCGCACTCACGAACAGGAAGGTAACCGCAATGCCAGACACCACCGACAACGGCTTCTATGATCGCGCGGACGCGCACATCGAGCTGTCCAATGAGCAGTTCAGGGCGTTCGCCGACCTGGGCAAAGTCAGCGCCTCGATGATGTTCGGCACCACACGCTTCAATGCCTGGGTCAGCGCACGCAGCTTTAAATCCGGCGAAGAAATGGCCCAGGCCCGTGAGGCGATGCTGAAGTATTTCTGTGATCAGTACCGGATGATGCTTGAGGATAATCTTGATGATCACATCAACAATTTCAGCAAGTACATGCTCGTTAAGGGCAGTTGAACCCGCCCGCACAGGGCGGTGTGTCGACCTGTGATACCCGGCGCTCAAATTGCAACGAAGTGGCCCGCGGCGACCTCGCGGTAACTGATCGGCGGAGCCTTGTAGCCCACCTCGTAAATCCTGCTGGGCACGCTCTCCTCCATCAGGCTGAACGGCTTTCTGGGCACGTTCAGGTCCGCCGAGGGCACCGCGCTCAGCAACCTTTGGGTGTAAGGGTGCTGAGGCTGCTCGAACACTGACTGGCGTGGCCCGATCTCAACGATGCGTCCGTGGTACATCACCCCCACCCGGTGGCTGACCCGCTCGACCACCGCCAGGTCATGGGAAATAAACAGGAATGAAATGCCCATCTCGCGCTGCAGGTCCTGCAGGAGATTAATCACCTGGGCTTGAATGGACACGTCCAGCGCCGAGACGGCTTCATCGGCGATGATCAGCTTCGGAGACAGAGTCAGCGCCCGCGCGATGCAGATCCGCTGTCGCTGCCCACCCGAGAACTCGTGCGGATAGCGTTGTGCATGCTCCGCCGACAGCCCCACCTTCTCCAGCAATATTCGCACCTGCTTTCGTGCTTGCGCGCCATGTGCAATGCCATGAACATGCAGCGGCTCCAGCAGGCTGTTCTCGATCGTGAGACGCGGGTTCAGGGATGCATAGGGATCCTGGAAGACCATCTGGATATCGCGGCGCAGCGAGTTCATATCGCTCTTGTTCAACGTCGTAAGGTTCTTGCCACCGAAAACGATATTCCCGCCCTGTATCGGCATCAGCCCGGCAATCGCACGAGCGCTGGTGGATTTCCCGCACCCGGACTCGCCCACCAGGGCCAGCGTTTCACCTGAGTAGATATCAAAGTCGATGCCTTCGACGGCATGCACACGGCGCCGGACCTTCCCGAGGAGACCACCTTTGAGGTCGTACCGAATGGACAACGACTCGACTCTGAGCACCGGCGGACTCTGGTAGTCCGGGGCCACGCCAGGCGCAGGTTCTGCACCCGCTGCGACGTCATCATCGATCAAGGCAAATTTTGCGGGAAGTTGAGTGCCACGCATTGAGCCGATTTTTGGAACAGCCGCCAGCAATGCCCGGGTGTAGGGCTGCCTGGGCTCCTGCAGCACTGCCCTTGCCGGACCTTGCTCAACGGTCTCGCCTTTCTTCATCACCATCACATGGTCTGCGACTTCCGCCACCACGCCCATATCGTGGGTGATAAAGATCACACCCATGGCCAGGCTATCTTGCAGCTCCTTGATAATCCGCAGGATCTGCGCCTGCACCGTCACATCCAACGCTGTGGTCGGCTCGTCGGCGATCAGCAGTGTGGGCTCGCAGACCAGCGACATCGCAATCATGATCCGTTGGCGCATGCCGCCGGAAAGCTCATGGGGAAACCGGTTCATGACCTGCTTCGCATCCGGAATACGCACCAGGTCCAGCATGCGTAATGCCTGGGCTTCGGCTTGCGCACGGCTGCACCGCTGATGCAGCAAGATGCCTTCGATGAGTTGCGCGCTGATCTTGAAGACCGGATTCAGCGAAGTCATGGGCTCCTGAAAGATCATCGACATGGACGAGCCCCGCAGTGTGCGCATGACAGACTCGGGCGCCGCCACCAGGTCGACAATCTGGTTATTCCTGGTTTGCAGCTCCATCGAGCCCGAAAGCACCCGTCCGCCGGCGCGCTTGATCAGGCCCATCATCGCCATTGAGGTGACGGATTTGCCGGAGCCGGACTCACCCACGATCGCCAGCGTCTGACCGCGCATCACCTCGAAGGACACATCGCGCACCACCGGCGTCTCGCGCCCTCTGGTGCCGAAGCCGACACTCAGGTTTTTCACCCGGGCTACCAAATTCTCGTTCATGGGGCGCTCCTTTAATCGACGATCGCCGAGATGGCCGCGTCAAGGTCGGCACGGGATTGATCGACCTTGCGCCGGCTCTGCGCAACCCACTCACGGTCCTGCTCCAGTTCGTTCTGGGCGATCGACAATAATCGCCGGACCTCGTCCGGGCCGACGCCGCCCGCGGAAGTGCGGGTCTCGACAAAACGGCGCGGGTTCAAAGCATCGCGGACCTGGGCATCCGAGTAGCCCAGGGTTGAGCCGACAGTTTCCACGCTGGCTTGATCCAGTGCGGCGCCGGTCACCCCGGCAGGAGCCACGCCCTCGTACAGGCAGTTACGCACCAGGCGGGCCACGATGTGGTGGACCTGGCGGAAAGAGATGCCCCGGTCCCGAACGATCACATCGGCGAGGTTGCTGGCGGTGCACCAACTCCCGGAGAGCAGGGCTGTCATCCGGTCCTCATGCACCACCAGGGTTTCAATGATGCCGGTAAACAGGTCCAGCATGCCTTCGGTGGTGGCCAGCGCATCATGGATCAACGGCAGGTCGCGCATCGCCTGGTCGCCGGTACCTTCGGACCGGAAAGTGGCCAGGGCCGTGCTGAGCCAGGTCACCGATCCACCTGCAGCTTTCTTGATGGTTTCCAAGCCGCTGGGGTTTTTCTTCTGCGGGAAAATACTGCTGGTGCCGCAATAGCCGTCGTGGCTTTCCACCGTTCCAAATTCGACGCTCGACCAGATATGCAGGTCGGTTGCCAGGTCGTTCAGGTCGGCCATGACAAAGGACAATGCGCCAATCGTCTCTGCTGCGTACCATGCTTCGCGGCCCAGCTTGGAGTTTTCTACCAGGCTGTCGAACCCCAACAGGTGCGTGGTGCGCCCACGGTCCAGCGGCCAGGACGTGCCGGCCAGGCCGACGGCACCAAGGGGGTTGCGATTGACCCGGGTGTAAGCGTGCATCAAGCGGCTGAAGCTGTCGTGCAGCCTCGACGTAAAACTCAAAAGGTAGTGGCCGAACACCCAGGGCTGGGCATGCTGCATATGGGTGTAGCCGGGCATGATGGTGCCCGAATGCGTGGAGGCCTTCTGAATCAACGCCACCTGGAACTCATTGATACGGTCCAGCACCGCCAGGATGCGCTTGCGGTCGTACAGGCGGCGTACCGTTGCCCCTTGGTCTATCCGGCTGCGGCCGGTGTGCATCTGCCCGGCCGAGTCTTCGCCGATCCGGGAGAAAAGGTACGATTCAACCTGAAGCAGGAAGCTGCCTTTCTTTACATCAAACGGGAAGTCGGCGGGAACCATGTCCCGAATCAACCGCAGCTCCGCGAGGATGGCTTGCCCGACCGACACAGAAAGAATCTGCTGTTCAACCAGCATCACGGTGTGCGCCAGGTCCACTTCGACAAACTCGTGAAACTGACGTTTCTCGGTCTCAAGTGCCGGAATATCATGGTACTTGACCATGCGTTCAGCGGGAGGAGCACTCAGGCGAGCGTCGGTTAACAGTGTTTCGTTGGCATGTAAATTCGACATTTAAATCACCGCTCAATAAGTTCTACATTCGTCAAATCGATGGTCCCTTCATAATCGACATCCAGGCCATTCAACGCTTTACGCACACCAATTATTTGCTCCTGGTCAAACAGCGGCAGATTGTCCGGGTCTTGTTCCCATAGAATCTGCTGAATCTGGCCGTAATAGGACATGCGTGTTTTTTCATCCAGTTCACGCGAGGCCAACTGAAGTAATTTGTCTACCTGAGGGTTGCTGTAACCCGTGAGATTCTGCGGGTCGCCGCTGGACAACTTTCGACGCAAACGAATATCCGCGTCAGATATGCCCGTTCCCAGTAACCACATGTTTGCGTCATTGCTACCTTTGCCCGTGCCCTTGCCCGGCTCGGGGCGATACAAGTTCTTTTGATACGTTGCCCATTCCCATACCTTAAACTCGGTCTTCAGCCCCACGGCGTTAAGATAGCCTTGGACAACTTCCGAGACCTGGCGATCTTTGGTATAGCGTCCCGCCGGGGTCCATATAACTACGGTGCCTGGATAACCGCCTGGATATACCTCGTTAATTATTTTTCTTGCCGCATCAGGGTCGTACTTCACCGGAGGGAATTCACGTCGGGCTTGCGTACCCTCCGGAAATGGGCCAGTGGGTACTTTTCCATATCCCAACAACACTTTGTCGACCAATGCCTGGCGATCAATCGCCATACTCACCGCCCTCCGTATGCGCGGGTCATCAAAGGGCGGTTTGGTCAGGTTCATTTCAAAGAACACCTGGAATGTGCTGGGTACCCGCAGCAAGGTGGATTTATTCAGTTCCTTTAATTCAATAGCCGCCTCGGGCGATAAATTTGCCGCGATATCCGCATTGTTCGTTCGCAGCTCTATGACTCGGGAAGAATCTTCCCTGACCGGACGGAACACGATGGTTTCCGGTTTTGCTGTTGTTCCATAAAAAGCGTTGTTCTTATGAATAACGGCCTGGTCGTTGGGTATCCAACTATCAAATACGTAGGGCCCGGTACCGACGGGATGGTGCCCATAAGCCCGTCCATATTTAACGACAGCGGCCGGACTGCTGATTGACGAAGATTCTTTTGCCAGTAACTCCAACATTGTGGGTGACGGATTTTTTGTGGTGATGCGTAACTCATTCGGCGCTAGCGCATCCACCGAAGCTATATCCGCATAGTAGGCCCGGTGCGGAGAACCGAGCTTGGGGTTCATGATTCGGTCCAGGTTAAACTTCACCGCTGCAGCATCAAACGCCGTGCCGTCATGAAAGGTAATTCCCGGTTTCAGGATAAAAATCCATTGCCGTCCATCCTCGGACCTTGACCATGACTGCGCCAAATCAGCTACAAACGTGTTATGCCCGTGACCGTCCCATGCGACCAACCGATTAAACAGGTGATTAATCACGTTATAGGAAGGCACACTGCGCGAAATCGCTGGGTCCAGGGTATCGATATCAGCGCCTTGAACGAATGTCAGCTTCTTCAGGTCTTTGGCGTTGGCAACAAACGATAGGCCCGCCGACAGTCCAAGGATGCCGACAACAGCGAAACTCCGTATCAATACTTCCAGGCAATTCAGACGCCGCATAATCTTTCTCGCTTGATAATTCTGGTGGACACACAGGGCGTGTTTAACCGCGCCGAACTCATTTATGCGTTACGTGATTTCGGGTCGATGTAGTCTCGCAACGCATCCCCCACAATGTTGAAACTCAATATGGTCAAAACCAGTGCAAATCCGGGCGCAATCAATACGTAGGGATGGGTGGTCAATAACGGCCGCGACTCGGCAATCATCGAGCCCCACTCCGGGGTGGGCGGCGGCGGGCCAAGCCCCAGAAAGCTGAGCCCGGAACCAATGAGGATTGCTTCAGCCAGCGAGACGGTGGCCTGGATAATGACCAGCGAACCGATATTCGGCAGGATATGTATCAGCAGCAGCCGCAGATCGCTGACGCCAATCGACTTGGAGGCCAATACAAACTCGCGGTTTCTCAATGCCATGACCGGCCCGGCAAAGAAACGCACGTAAATCGGGATCGTTGAAATGGCGATGGCCAGTGTCAGGCTTACTATGCTGTTGCCCGCCACCGTGATGACCAGAATGGCAACCAGTGTCCGGGGAAATGCAATCATCGAGTCCATGACCCGCATCACCACCCCGGCGATGGCGCCGTTGTAATAGCCACACGCCGCACCTAAAGCGATGCCAATGACCATCGCAATGCTGACACTTGAAACTGCGACGGTGAGCGTAATTCGTGCCCCCCACACGACTCGACCCAACAAGTCACGGCCCAATTGGTCCGTGCCGAGCCAGGAACTTGCACCGGGCTCGACAAGGGACGTTGATAAGTTGATCTTGGTGACCGAATCCCAATCAAACAACAAAGGGGCAGCTATCGCCGCAGCAACCATCACCAGGATCACGATCAATGAAGCAAACGCGAACCAGCGCTTATTGGAAATAAGGAAACTGACAAAGCCCAACCGATATTTTTTCGGAAGTTTCATATCGGCCTCAGTTGTAAGTGACGCGAGGGTCGAGGACGCCATAAACCAAATCCACCATTAAGTTGATAATTACCACCACCGCGGCAAACACAAGAACTGTGCCTTGGACGACATAAATATCCCGAGCCATGATTGCATCAATCAAGAGCCGCCCCATTCCCGGCCAGGCAAATACTGTCTCGACAATAACCGCGCCACCCAGTAACCGGCCGAAGTCCATACCGAATACTGTCACCAATGGAATGGCCGCATTGGAAAGTGCATGCTTGAGTACTACCTTGTAACTCGGTACACCTTTCGCATAGGCAGTACGAATATAATCTTCCCTCAGCACATCCATCATGGTGGATCGGGCCAGCCGTGAAAAAGTTGCAACATACGGCAAACCAAGGGTCAAGGCCGGTAATATCAGGTGTTGCAGCCCGCCTCTGCCGGTCGGCGGCAACCATCCGAGGTTGGCTGAAAAGATCAGCATCAATATCAGTCCCAGAAAGAAGCCAGGCATTGATATGCCCAGAACTGCAACGGTGGTCAGCGAACTATCAAGGAAGCCTCTGGGCTTCAAAGCGGCCGCAATACCGAGGGGAACACCAATGATGACGGCAAGCAACATTCCGGCAGCGGTCAGTTCAATCGTGGCGGGAAGAGTTCTGGCTATACCTTCGAGCACGGGCGTGAATGTCTGGAATGACTCGCCAAAATCACCCACGACAACTTTCCTGACATAAATAAGGTATTGATTGATTAGCGGCTTATCCAATCCGTAGTTTTGCCTTATTTGCGCAACATCTTCCGCTGTTGCATCCGGACCTGCTGCCAGCTGCGCAGGATCTCCCGGAATAAAGTGCATGACCAGGAAGACCACAATGGAGACTCCCAGCAGCATCGGAAGCAGAAGTAACAACCTGCGGACGGTATAATTCAGCACGCGCTATCCTCTTTTTTATTTTTACTTAAGCGGCACCCGATATTAATAACGGGAACTGCTTTTCTTTGGTAAAACCACGCAACTAAATCATCGCGCCGTTACATGCTTATAGCAAACCGGTAACAGGTTGGACGCACATAACAAAATGTTATACGCTCGCAAAAATGCGCCCTCCAACATTCGATCGAGAGCCACAATGAAACTCAATCCTCGCCAATTGGAAGCTTTCAGGGCGGTCATGCTCACCGGAAGCATGACTATCGCCGCCGAGGCACTTCAGGTCAGTCAACCGGCCATCAGCCGGCTCATCCGCGACCTCGAAATTGTCCTTTCCCTTCGACTGTTTCGCCGTGAAGGCAATCGCCTCATTCCCGGGGCGGAAGCACAGGTGTTGTACGCGGAGGTGGACAAGTTTTATCAAGGCATAGAACGCATCGAGCGGGTTGCAGAGGACCTTGTGACGCTGCGCACCGGCACATTGAGGATCAGTTCAATGAGCACGCTGGGGCTCAGTGTGGTGGCTGAGGGGGTATGCCGATTCGCGCGAAAGCACCCCGAGGTCAGAACCTCGTTGGATGTGCGCAACTCGGTGGGCATCCTGGAACTGACGTCTGCCAACCAGATCGATATTGGTTTTGTGCAGATTCCTTCAGGGGAATATCCCGGGATCCAGGTGATCAACCTGCCACCCATCAGCGCGGTGTGCGTGATGCCGGCCAACGATATGTTGGCCACCAAAGACGTGGTGACGCTGGAGGATTTGCACGGGCGACGCCTGATTACCCTGAACGCCAACAATCCTTTGCAGCGACGCATCACATCAGCCATGGAGGCTCGGGGTGTTGCAGGCGTCTCCAGCGTTGAAACCACCGCCGCGCACTCCGCCTGCGGAATGGTGTCCGGGGGGCTCGGCATCACCGTGTGTGATCCATTCACCGCCTCCTACTCGAAATACCCGGGCCTTACGTTCAGACCGCTGGACCAGGACATACCCTTCGAGGTTTCGATGGTATTTCCGGGTCACCAGCAGCGCTCCAAGCTCGCCTCGGATTTCATGCAGGTCATGGAAGGTATCTTCAGGTCGGAGTTTATTTCCATGATTCCCCGTGAAGCGTACTAATCGCGAGTCACTTCAGTTCGGTTGAGTAATTCAGCGGCACCCATTGCCACGCGGCGCCCTGACCACGCAAATGCCCCAGGCCGGGAAACGAGAGGTGCGCCGCGCCGACCAGCGCGCCCTCTTTCGCAGCCAGGCTGAACACGGTCTCGCGGGCCGTGGTGGCGGCTTTCTTGTCCGTATCAAACTCGATAGTCACCGACGGGTCGGCAAACTGCACGGCACCGGCGTGGATCAGATCACCGGCGACAATCATCTTCTGGCCTTTGCTCTCAACCAGGTAGCTGGTGTGCCCCAGGGTATGGCCATAGCTGGACAGCGCCTTGAACCCCGGCAGGATCTCCCCGCTGCCCTGGAAAGGCTGGAACTTTCCAAGCGCGATATACGGGTTCAAGGAAGCCATTGCACCCTTCGCGAACTCGGGTACGAAGCTGTTGGCGTCGGCCGAGGCAGGCTCCAGCCTCGCCGGCGAGAGCCAGTAATCGGCGTCACGCTTGTCGGCGTGTACCGTGGCGTTCGGAAACACCATCACCCCTTCGGCAACCAGCCCACCCACGTGGTCCGGGTGCATGTGCGTAAGAAGGATGTCATCGACCTGCTCCGGCTTGTAGCCGGCTGCCTGCAGGTTGGCCGCGAGCTTGCCCAGGGTCGGCCCGAAGAGCGCACCAGCGCCGGTATCGATCAGGATGAGCCGAGTGCCGGTATTGACGAGATACGCGTTCGTCGAGGTCTCAGTGGGCACCCCGAGGAACGCCTTGCGCAGTGCGGTAGTGGTCTTGACAGCCGGCTCATTCAGCAATTTGTCGAACGGTGCATCGATGGTGCCGTCACTCAGCGCGGTGACCTCGAAATCTCCAAGCATCGTGCGATAGTAACCAGGGGCCTGGGTTTTGACTTGGGGCGCGGCGGCAACTGCCACCGCCGGTGCCGCGATGGCTCCCAGTGCCAGAGCAGCAGCAAGGGCCGTGTAATTCAACACGCGGGTAAATGTCAGCTTGGTCATGGTGCAGCTCTCCAGTTGGAATCGGCGGCATCCTATTCAAGCGTTTTTTATAGTTGAAATCGAAACTCCGCATGCCAGGTATGTGTGGCGTAGATACCTGCCAGGGCCTGATGTCGTCAGGAAAGCACGCAGAACTTGAGTTGTTCGCGCAACCAGAGATGTGCCAGGTCCTTGTCGAACCGTGGATGCCAGGCAGAGAACAAACTGAAGTCGCGCACCTCGAGGGGCAGAGCAAGGGCCGCCAGCGAGCGCTCATAACGGCTCAGGAAACGGGACGGAAGCACACTTACACAGTCGCTGTTCTGCAGCAGCAATGGAACGATGCTGTAGTAAGGCACCGACACCGCGACACGGCGCGCACGCCCCTTCTGCGCGAGCACATCATCAATAAAACCGTGAAAGCTGTTCACGGCACCCGACACCACCACATGCTCCAGGCCCAGGTATTCCTCCAGCGTTGGTGGCGCGGATCCGCGAGGGTGATCGGCGCGCTGGGCCATCTTGAATTCTTCCTGCAGCAGCAACTCGTGCGACAGGTTCCCGATACGGCTGTGTGATACCAGCGCGACGTCAATCTCGCCGCTTTCCAACTGATCGCCAAGCAACACCTGGTCGATCGCACGTATCGAAACCCGGATGCCCCCAGGACTCGCAGCCTGCACAAGCTGCACCAGCCGGGGCGCGACGATCGCAGCGGCGTTATCGTTCGCGCCAATCACAAAGGTCCGGTCCGACTTGGCAGGATCAAAGCATGGAAGGTCACCGACCACCGTCCCCAGTACCTGCAACGCCTGGCGCAACGGCTGACGCAAATGTTCGGCACGTGCTGTCAGCACCATGCCTTTTCCGGACTGCGCAGGCATCAATAAAGGGTCGCCGAACAGGTCACGCAACCGCGACAACTGCGCGGATAACGCCGACTGCGTCAGGTTGAGCTTCGCCGCCGCCCGCGTGACGTTCCTCTCCTCAAGCAAGACGCTGAGGGAAGTCAGGAGCGCGAGGTTGTGTCCAGTCAAGTTCATCGGGTTGATCCACTGCCATCTCTCAAGGTGACGTTAATGTAATCAGATACTGCCCCGACGTCACAGGCCTCCCTTGGCCATCCACCAACGCATATTGCTGCTGGTAATAGCGGTCTCCCCGGCCACTGTCGGCGACCAGCTTCACGTTCACGGCGCTGTGGTCGAGGGCCGTGACCGAGCCCACCGGTTGCACACTGCGCACGCTGATGGCGCTGCCGCGTGCGGACGTAGGGCAATTGTTGAGTTTCATCCCGTTGGCCACGGCGAGCGGTGTGCAAGACGCTTCGACGATGCTGCCGTGAAACGAGATGACTCCCTGCCCCACCGGGCTCGCGGCCATGCAGGCACCGGACAGGCTGAACAACAGGCCAACATGGATTGCAGACATTCTCTTGATGCGCATGCCGATACTCCCGGGGGTGATAAAGCCTATGCCCCGGGATATCGGCCGAGCAGCAGGTTATTTTAAGATTTGTCTGATGTTAGAAGCGGTTTTTCCAAAGACTTTGGAAATATCAGTGCCCGCCAACCACAGGTTTACCGTGGGCCCGGTGCCCCGGCTTGAAGCCATGGAGTCGCGCGCACCACACAATCGCGAAGCCCACCGCCAGCAACACCAACATTGCCCATGGGAAAGACGCCACGCCCCAGGTATCCAGCAACACGCCACCCACCACGCCGCTTCCGGCAATCGCGCTGTTCCAGGCCACCACATTCAGCGACAGCGCCACGTCCGCACCATCCCCGGCTGCGTCCGCCAACGCGGTTTGCAACAGCGTTGCAGCGCCACCAAAACTCAAGCCCCAGACCGCCACGCCGAGGTAAATAACGCCCGGCACCTGCGCCAGAAAACCAAACGCCAAACACGTCGCCGCAAAGCCCGCCAGGCTGACCAGCACCGTCTTGCGCAACGCCACATCCACCAACCGGGCAGTCACCCAAATCCCGAGCAGCGCCGCTATACCAAACACCAACAACACCAGATCCACACGGTCCACCAAGCCCGCCGGGGCCACAAACGGCGCGATGTAGGTATAGAGAATGTTGTGGGCGAGCATCCATGAGATCACCACCGCCAGTACTGGCCGCACGCCCGGCGTGGTCAGCACTTTACGCAGCGGCATACGCTGATGGGCCGCCTGGCCGGGGTAGTCCGGCACTTTCACCAGCACCCAGACAATCAACACCAGGGTCAGTGCCGACATGATCCCGAACGTGGTGCGCCAGCCCACCAGCCCACCCAGCCAGGTGCCCAGCGGTACGCCGAGTGACAGGGCAATCGGCGTTCCTACCATGGCCAGCGCCAACGCCTTGCCCTGCTGATGTGGCTCTACCATGCGCCGCGCATAGCCGGCCAACAAACTCCAGGCCAGCCCCGCCGCCATCCCGGCGAGGAACCGCGCCAACAGCGTCAGCCCGTAGTGGGAGGACAGCGCCGTGATGGAGTTGAACAGCAGAAAACCAACGATGGTCAGCAGCAGCACATTGCGTCGCCGCCAGCCGCGAGTCGCGATGGTCAGCGGGATCACCGCCAGCACCGAGCCCAGCGCATACGCGGTGACCATCTGCCCGGCCATGGACGCTGAAACTCCCAGCCCATCGCTGATCAGCGGCAACAGGCCCGCCGGCAGGGTTTCGGTGACGATGCAGATGAAACCGGTCATGGCCAGGGCGAGCAAGGCGCCGACGGGCAAGCGGTCGGGAACGGCGTCTGTCGATAAGGTGGTTGAGGGGGTCACAGGGAAACTCCTTGAGCGAGAGGACTTAAATACCGATCGATATAAATGTTGGGCGACCCACGCAGCGTTGTCAACGACTTATGTATCGACTAGTATTTATCTCATCACCCGAGAGGATTTCCACATGGCACAGATGGGCCGCCCCCGCACCTTCGACCGCGATCAGGCCGTGGAACAGGCCATGCACCTGTTCTGGCAGCACGGTTACGACGCGACGTCCCTGAGCCAGTTGAAAGCCGGATTGGGCGGCGGCATCTCTGCGCCAAGTTTCTACGCGGCGTTCGGCTCCAAGGACGCGCTGTTCCAGGAGTGCGTGCAGCGTTATCTGGCGACGTTCGCCCAGGTCACCGAATGCCTGTGGGATGACAGCCTGCCACCGCGCCAGGCCATCGAGACGGCGTTGCGGCAATCCGCACGCATGCAGTGTGAAGAGGGGCATCCCAAAGGCTGCATGGTAGCCCTGGGCGTGATGAGCGCGCCCTCCCCCGAGAACGCACAAGTCACCCATGGGCTGACCCATTCGCGAGAGCGCACACGGGCGGGCATCGTGCATTGTGTCGAGCGCGGCATCCGGGCGGGCCAGTTACCGGCCGAGACCAACGCCCGTGCCATGGCCACGGTCTACGACAGTTTTCTGCAAGGCGTGTCGATCCTGGCCCGGGATGGCGTCGACGCTGATGCCATCGATACTGCCATTGGCCAACTGATGCTGACCTGGGACTTATCCGCCGCTACAGCGCCGCCCATTCGGCGCGATGCTCCAGCAGAAAATCCACAAACGCCCGCACCCGATGGGGCACATAGCGGCCATGGGGATACAGCAAGGTAAACGGCCGTGAGCGCCCGCCGTAAGGCTGCAAGACCTCCACCAGGCTGCCGTTGGCCAACTCCTCCTCGACGATGAACTTGTAGGTCTGGAATAACCCCGCGCCGTGCTTGGCCAGGGTTACGCCACCCAGCACGTCGTCAGAGCAGCTGTAGCCTGCTTCCCCGGCAAACTCCCGCTCCTTGCCGTCCACCTGGAACAGCCAGGAAATGCGTCGCCCGTTGCTCGGCAATTCGTACTGGATGCACTCATGGTTCGGCAAATCCTCCAGGGCATGGGGCGTGCCGGCACGCTTCAGGTATGACGGCGTCGCGACCACCACCAGCCTGGCGTCTTCCAGCAACCGCGCAATCAGCGTCGAGTCCGGCTGGGCCCGCACGCGAATGGCCAGGTCATAGCCTTCGGCGACGAAATCGATGTTGCGGTTGCTGATGTGGATATCCACGCTGACTTGCGGGTACAGCGCACGGAATTTCGGCAGCAGCGGCAGGATCCGGTGATGGCCGTAGGTGGTCGGGATGCTGATGCGCAACAGCCCGGACGGCACCGATTGCGCGCCCATCATTTCCTGCTGGGCTTCCACCAGTTGCGTCAGCGCCTGGCGGCATTGCTCGAAAAATGTCCGGCCGCCATCGGTCAGGCGGATGCTGCGGGTGGTGCGCACAAACAGCCGGGAGCCCAGGCGCTCTTCCAACCGCGAGATGCTGCGGCTCACCGCCGCCGGGGTCACGCCTGCCACCTGGGCGGCGGCGGTAAAGCTGCTGGCCTCGGCGGCCAGGCAGAACAGCTCGATGCTGCCCAGCTGCAAATCTTCGAAATGGCGTTTCATGATGGATTACACCGGATAGGTCTTTAAGGACTCGCTCACTGCTTCGAAAAACTAAAACAACAACCGCGAAAAATCACAACACTGCACCGCCAACTGCGCCACATTCTGGTTCAACCCAAACTGCCGATCCCCGCGATGCAACGCCACATACCCGACCCTCGGTAGCGCCGGTTCCGTCACCAGCGCGCGCAGCTCCCCGCGCTCGATCAAATGCGACAAACACCCCTTGGGCAAATAACTCACCCCCACCCCCGACAGCGCCAGCCCGACCTGCACCAACAGGTTATGACTGGTCAACTTGCGCGGCATCTGCACAGCATGCGCTGCCAACCAGCGCTCATAAATCAGCCCCGTCCCCGAGTGCGAACCCTGGGTCAACACCGTATACCCGGCCAATGCCTCAAGCCCCACCGGATCAGGCTCGCTGACCAACCCCGGTGCGCACATCCAGGCATTTTCCACACTGCCCAGCGGCGTACTCAGGAAGCGCGAATCACTGTAGGCATCAGGCACGATCACCAGGTCCAGCTCATCACTCTCCAGCTTGCGAAACAGCTCACTGCTCAACTCCACCGACGGCTCGATCTGCACCTTGGGATAGGCCTCGCGCAACGCTTCCACCAGCGCCGGCAACCAGGTGAAGGCCGTCAGTTCCGTCACCCCCAGGCGAAACCTGCGCACCAGCACTTCACGGGTACTCACCCGCTCCAGCATGTAGTCACGACGCTCCAGCAGGTCCTTGGCGTAGTCGAGCAACTCGGCGCCTTTTTCGGTCAGCCGGGCATTGCGTTTGCTGCGGTCGAAAATCTCCACATCGAAGGTTTCTTCCAACTCCTGGATGCGCTTGGAAATCGCCGACTGCGACATGTTCAGCTTGTTCGCCGCCGCCTCGAAACTGCCCAGCTCGGCAATCCAGTACAACGCGTCGATTTGCTTGAACGTGATCATCGGCCATCTCCCATGAGAAAAAGCGATCCTATCAGATAATAAAATATCGCTAAAACTGTATGTTCATCATTCCTAAGATCTAGCCACAGACCCATAAGATCAATCGGAGTTACAGCCATGTCCTTGCCCGGTTCCCGCATCCTCCCCAACCCACCTCTGGCTTGCGCCGAAGTGCTTGAAGCCTTCACTCACGTGGTCACCCCGCACATCAGCGACAACCTCGGCCGGCACATCGGTGCCCGTGGGCTGAACCGCTACAACCGCACCGGCAAGCTGGTGGGCACCGCGCTCACGGTGAAAACCCGCCCCGGCGACAACCTGCTGATCTACAAGGCCCTGAGCATGCTGGAGCCGGGCCACGTGCTGGTGGTGGACGCCCAGGGCGACACCAACAACGCGGTGATCGGCGAACTGGTCAAGCTCTACGCCCAGCAACGCGGCTGCGTGGGGTTTGTGATTGACGGGGCGATTCGCGATGTCGCGAGCTTCGAGGACACCCCTTGCTACGCCCGCAGCGTGGTGCATTGCGGCCCCTACAAGACCGGCCCGGGCGAGGTGAATGTGCCGGTGTCCATCGGCGGCATGCTGATCAACCCGGGGGATGTGCTGGTGGGTGACGAAGACGGCCTGGTCGCCTTCTCCCAGGCCGACGCCGCCGAAGTGCTGCGCAAGGCCGCGCAACACGCGGCCCATGAAGAGCAAGTCAAAGCCGAAATCGCCAGCGGTGCGGTGCGCCAGAGCTGGATCGACAAGGTGTTGCAACAGGCCGGCCTGGCAGGCTGAGGGGAGTCATCATGAGCACTGCCTTTCTGTCCGACCGGGTGCTGGGCATCGCGCCCTCCCCGAGCATCGCCGCCAATGCACTGGTCACCGAACTGCGCGCCCAGGGCCGGGACATCGTCAACTTCACCGTGGGCGAGCCGGACTTCGATACACCCGCGCATATCCTCGAAGCAGCCAGCGCCGCGATGCACAGTGGCGACACCCACTACACCGCCACCAGCGGCACCCTCGCCCTGCGCCAGGCGATCTGCCTCAAGCTCAAGCGCGATAACCAGCTGGACTATGGGCTGGACGAAGTGATCGCCGGGTGCGGTGGCAAGCACATCATTTATCACGCCCTGGCGGCGACCCTGAATCGCGGCGATGAAGTCATCGTGCACACGCCGTATTGGGTGTCGTACCCGGACATCGCACGGCTGAATGACGCGACGCCGGTGATCATTCCCGGCGACGAGTCACTGGGGTTCAAACTGTCGCCCCAGGCCCTGGAACAAGCGATCACCCCGCGCAGTAAATGGGTGATCCTCAACAGCCCGAACAACCCCAGCGGCGCGGTGTACAACGAGGCCGAACTGCTGGCCCTGGCCGCGGTGCTGCGGCGCCATCCCCATGTGCTGATCATGGCGGACGAGATCTACGAGCACTTCGTCTACGACGATGCCCGCCACGTTTCCCTGACCCGACTCGCACCGGACCTGAAGCCGCGCACGCTGATCGTCAACGGCGCCTCCAAGGGCTACGCCATGACCGGCTGGCGCCTGGGTTTCGGGGCTGGCCCGGCGTGGTTGATCGCGGCCATTGCCAAGCTGCTTTCGCAAACCACCACCTGCCCCAGTTCCCTCAGCCAGGCTGCCGCAGTTGCCGCCTTCGCCGGCGACCAGGCGCCCATCGCCGGGATGCGCGAGGTGTACCAGCAACGCCGCGAACGCATGCTGGGCCTGCTCGAAGACATTCCCGGCGTGAGCTTCACGCCACCGGATGGCGCGTTCTACGTGTTCGCCAACGTCGCCGGGCTGATGGGCAAGACCACCGCCCACGGCGAGCGGATCGACAGTGACACCCAGCTGGCCGAACACCTGCTGCGGGAACACGGCCTGGCCACCGTAAGCGGCGCGGCGTACGGCATGTCGCCGTATATCCGCCTGTCTTTCGCCAGCTCGCTTGACGTAATTGAAGAAGGTTGCCGTCGCCTGAATGAAGCGTGCCATCGATTGCGCTGACGGTTTCCGACCCACCCGGCGGCCAGGGATGGCCGCTCATTGACTGCCTAGAACAACACTCATAATCATTGATAGAAATGAGGCATTCCCATGCACAAGCCCCGCATCGCGCTGGTCTGGCAAATCCTGATCGGCTTGCTCGCCGGCATCGCCATCGGCGCCCTGCTGCACCGTTTTCCCGAATCCCGGCCGTGGCTGGTGGACAACCTGCTGCAACCGGCGGGCGATATCTTTATCAAGCTGATGAAGATGATCGTCGTGCCCATCGTGTTTGCCTGCATGGTGGTGGGCATTGCCGGGCACGGTGACGGTAAATCCCTGGGACGCATCGGGGCCAAGTCCCTGGGCTATTTCTTCTGCATCACCACCCTGGCGATCATCGTCGGGCTGGTGATGGGCAACCTGCTCAAGCCGGGCGCCGGTACCGAACTGGCCAGCCTGCAAGCGAGTGCCGTGACCCTGCCCACGAGCAGCGCCGGCGGTGGCCACAGCCTGGGGCAGATCATTGTCGGGATCATTCCGGACAACGTCATCAACGCCATGGCCCAGGGCAGCCTGCTGTCGGTGCTGTTCTTCGCGGTGATGTTTGGCCTCGGGGTATCGCGCTTGCCGGCCGAGCGCAAGGACCCGGTGATTGCCCTGCTGCGCGGGGTGTCGGAGGCGATGTTCAAGGTCACGTCGATGATCATGGCCTACTCGCCCATCGGCGTGTTCGGGATGATCGCGGTGACCGTGGCCAACTTCGGGTTCAGCTCGCTGTTGCCGTTGGCCAAGCTGATCCTGGTCAGCTACGTGTCGATTGCATTCTTCGTGCTGGTGGTGCTCAACCTGGTGGCGCGGCTGTGGGGGATCAACCTGTTTGCGTTGATGCGACATATCAAGGATGAACTGATCCTGGCGTTCTCCACCGCCAGTTCGGCGGCGGTGATGCCGCAACTGATGAAGAAACTCGAAACCTACGGCGTGCCGCCTTCACTGGTGAGCTTTGTGGTGCCGGTGGGGTATTCGTTCAACCTGGACGGTGCGTCGCTGTTCCTGGGGATCGGCACGCTGTTTGTGGCGCAGCTGTATGGCATCGACCTGAGCCTGGGCGACCAGGCCCTGCTGGTGGTGACCATGGTGCTGACATCCAAGGGCGCGGCCGGGGTGCCGGGGTTCATGTTCGTGATTCTGTCGGCGACCCTGGCAAGTGCGGGCTTGCCGTTGGAGGGCATCGCCTTCATCGCCGGGGTGTATCGCCTGATGGAAATGCCGACCACCGCGTTGAACGTGCTGGGCAATGCCCTGGCACCGCTGGTGATTGCCAAATGGGAAAGGCGTGAGAGCACCGCAGAAACCTGTGGCGAGGGAGCTTGCTCCCGCTGGGCCGCGAAGCGGCCCCAATAAGCATCCCGCATTCTTTCAGGTAGAACGTGGGCGCAGGTTTTGGGGCTGCTGCGCAGCCCAGCGGGAGCAAGCTCCCTCGCCACAAGGGTGGGTGTGGTGGGTCAGTCGAGGTCCGACGCGTCATGCCGCTCGCGCAGTTGCTCTGACGGCTCGCCCGACACACGGTTGACCCGGCGCCCACGCTGCACCGCCGGCCGCGCTTCGATGGCATTGGCCCAGCGCACGACGTGCTTGTAATCCTGCACCGAGAGAAACTCCCCCGCCTCATACAAGCGGCCTTTCACCAGGCCGCCGTACCACGGCCAGATCGCCATGTCGGCGATGGTGTACTCATCCCCGGCAATGTATTCGTGCTCGGCCAATTGCTTGTCCAGTACGTCCAGTTGGCGCTTGGTTTCCATGGCGAAGCGGTCGATGGCGTATTCGATCTTGGTCGGCGCGTAGGCATAGAAATGCCCGAAGCCACCGCCCAGGTACGGCGCGCTGCCCATCTGCCAGAACAACCACGACAGGCATTCGGCACGGGCCGCCGGTTCGGTGGGCAGGAACGCGCCGAACTTCTCGGCCAGGTACTGCAGGATCGCACCCGACTCGAACACCCGAATCGGCTTGGGCCCGCTGCGGTCCAGCAGCGCGGGAATCTTCGAGTTCGGGTTCACGCCGACGAAGCCGCTGCCGAACTGGTCGCCGTCACCGATCTTGATCAACCACGCATCGTATTCGGCACCCTTGTGACCCAGGGCCAGCAGCTCTTCCAGCAGGATCGTGACCTTCTGGCCATTGGGCGTTGCCAACGAATACAGCTGCAACGGATGACGGCCTACCGGCAATTCCTTGTCGTGGGTCGCGCCGGCAATGGGCCGGTTGATGCTGGCGAAGGTGCCGCCGTTTTGGGTCTTCCAGGTCCAGACTTTTGGCGGTACGTAATCAGTCATGCCACTACTCCTTGGATTCAATGTTCACAACAACTAACGGCAGGAGCGAGCTTGCTCGCGAAAAACTCGAGGGCGCCGTGTTCTTTCAGGATGCTCGCGTTATCGTTGACGACCTTCGCGAGCAAGCTCGCTCCTACAGGTTCTTTTGGGCCAGTTGGGCCATATTCCAGCCGCCACCCAGTGCCTTGATCAGCCCTACGTTGGCGCTTAACTGTTGAGTCTGCAGATCCAGCACCGTGCGCTGTGCCTGCAACAACGCTACCTGCGCCGTCACCACGTCCAGGTACGCCGCGCCACCCTGGCGATAACGTGCCAGGGACAAGTCCTCGGCGTACTGCGCGGCTGCCGCCGCATCGCGCTGATCCACCAGGGCGGTGTCGAGCCCGGAGATGATCGAGAGGTTGTTCTCCACCTGCTCGAACGCGGTCAACACTACACCACGATACTTGGCCGCGGCTTCATCGGTTGCCGCCTTGGCACTGTCCACCCCGGCCTGGCGCGCGCCGCCGTCAAAAATCGTCCCCACCAGCGACGGGCCGATGGCCCAGAAAATGTTGGGCGCGCTCAACAAGTGCGCGAACTCATCACTCTGGAAACCTCCCTGGGCACTCAGGGTAAGGGCCGGGAACCAGGCGGCTTTCGCCACCCCTATGCGCGCATTGGCCGAGGCAATCCGGCGCTCGGCAGCGGCGATGTCCGGCCGACGCTGCAACAGCGTAGACGGTACACCGGTGGGCACGCCGGGCAAGGCGATATCCGCGACGCTTGGGGCAATCGCGTAGGTCGATGCGGACTCACCCAGCATCGCCGCTATCGAGTGTTCAAGCACTGCACGCTGCACCAAATTCTGGCTCAGCTGCGACTTGACCGTCGACAGTTGGGTACGCGCCCGCGCCACGTCCAGCCCGGAGACGATACCGCCGCCGTGCAAGCCTTCGGTCAGGCTCAAAGCCTTGGCATAGGCATCGCTGGTTTCCTGCAGCAACTGGTCTTGCCGGTCGATACCACGCAGGCGGATGTAGCTGTCGGCCAATTGCGCCTGCAAGCTCAGACGCACCGAAGCCAGGTCGGCCTTGGCGGCCTGGGCGTCGCTGGTGCCGGCGGCAACGGTGTCGCGCACACGGCCCCAGAGGTCGACTTCATAGTCCAGTTCGACCCCCACTGTCCCGGAATCGTAAACATTCGGCGGGCTGGCAGAGCGCAGTGGCCGGGTGTCCGACTGGCGAATGCGCTGGGCATTGCTGGAACCGATCAGCTTTGGAAACAGCCCGGATTGCGCCTGGGCCAAAAACGCCTGGGCCTGGGAATAGTGAGCCAGTGCCGCGCTCAAGTCCGGGTTGCTTTGCAGCAACTGCTGCTCCATCGCATCCAGTTGCGGGTCCTTGTAGATGTGCCACCAACCGTCGCGACTCGCCTGGTCGTTCGGCGTGCCGACGGTCCACGGTCCCTGGGTATGGAACTGCGCGGCGATGGGTACCTCCGGCACGTCCAGCGGCGGCGCAAGATGGCAGGCGCCCAGGCCCAGGGTCGCGACCAATACCAGGCAAGTGCGCTTAGCCATGGGGTTTGGCCTCCACGGGATTGGCGGCCAGTTGCACCGAATCGTCGTCGGCCAGGCCGTCGGGCGGGGTGTCGATCACGCGGTCGGTGGCGACCAGGCCGCTGCCGATTTCCACGCTGTCACCGAAGTCCCGGGCGATGGTCACGGTCTTGAAGTGCACATGATTATTCGCGTCGAGGGTGGCCACGCGCATGCCCTTGTCATCGAACACCAGGGCGCTGGCAGGCAGGCGCAGCACGTCGGTCTGCACCGGCAAGGTGAACTGCACGCTGGTGTAGCCGCCCGGCAACAGGCGGCTGCCGGGGTTCTCCACCAACAGTTGCACCAGGGTGCTGCCGGACGCGGCGTTCACCGCATCGGCAGTGGCGATCACCTTGGCGTTGAAGGTTTCACCGCGATACTCCGGCACGCTCAGACGTGCCACGGTGCCCACCTGGATCTGCGGCGCCGACGACTGCGGCACCTGCACATACACCCGCAGGCGGCTGACGTCAGAGACCGCGAACAGCTCTTTGCCGGTGGCACCACCGGCACTGATCAACGCCCCCACATCGGTGGAGCGTGCAGTGACCACGCCGGCGAACGGCGCAGTCAAGCGCTGGAAGCCCTTGGTGGCAACCAACTGGTCGACGTTGGCCCTGGCCGCGACCACTTTGGCCTGCTTGGCAGTCAGGTCGCCGGTGCGCTCATCCACGTCCTGGCGCGACACCGAGTCCGACGAAAGCATCGCCTGCCAGCGCTTGGCGGTGGTCTGTGCCAGCGACTCGTCGGCCTGGGCCGAAGCCAGCACGGCCTTGGCTTGCAGCAGTTGCTGATCGAGCTCCGGCGTGTCGATTTCGGCCAGCAGTTGCCCGGCCTTCACGTGGTCGCCGATGTCGACGTTCCAGGTCTTGAGGTAGCCATTGACCCGGGCAAAGATCGACGCTCGGGAGTACGCCTCAAGACGCCCCGGCAGGTTCAGGATCGGACCCTGGGGCTGAACGCTCGGGGTGATCAGGATCACGCTGGGCAACGCCTGGGCATCGGTCCAGGTTTTCAGGTCATGGGATTCGCTGGCGCGCACGCCGATGCCGAATACCACCACGGCAACCAGGACCACCAGCCCCAGCACCAGCCAGAGCAGACCACGGGATTTACGGCGGGGCGAACCCGGATTGGAAACGGAAGCAGACATGTCAAACCCCTTGAGTGGCGGTGGTCGCAAGCGTGGCGTGCTGACGCCGCCCGTGCACAAGACTGAAAATCAGCGGAACCAGGAACAACGTGGCAATGGTGGCGAAGGCCAGCCCGCCGATGACCGCGCGGCCCAGCGGGGCGTTCTGTTCGCCGCCCTCCCCCAGGCTCAGCGCCATCGGCGCCATGCCGATGATCATCGAAATCGCGGTCATCAATACCGGGCGCAGACGGGTAAAGCCGGCTTCAAGCGCCGCCTGCACCGCATCCCCGTGCACGGCCAGGCGTTCGCGGCAGAAGCTCACCACGAGGATGGCGTTGGCGGTGGCCACGCCCATGCACATGATCGCCCCGGTCAGCGCCGGTACCGACAGCGGCGTGTGGGTGATGAACAGCATCCACACGATGCCCGCGAGCGCCGCCGGCAAGGCGGTGATGATCACGAACGGGTCAGCCCACGACTGGAAGTTGACCACGATCAGCAGGTAGATCAGCACCACCGCGCCAAGCAGGCCAAACAGCAAGCCACTGAAGGCCGCGTTCATGGTTTGCACCTGGCCCTGCAACAGCACCTTGGAGCCGGTGGGCACTTCGCTGGCGTGGGCGGCGATGATCTTCTGGATGTCGGCGGCAACGGCACCGAGGTCGCGGCCCTGAATTGCGGTCAACACCTCGACCACCGGCTGGATGTCCGACTGGGTCACCACCGAGTTCGCGTGGCTGCGTTCGATGGACGCCAGGCCGCCGAGGGTCTGGTCTTGCGCCGAACCGGGGCTGCCGCTCAACGGCAGGTTATGCAGGGCGGCCAGGGTGTCGAGGCCGTACTGCGGGGTTTGCATCACAATCGGATAAGACACGCCGTTGGCCGGGTTGAGCCAGAACGTCGGCGCCACCTGGCTGGAACCCGCCAGGTTGACCACCAGGCTGTTGGTCACATCGCGCTCGTTCAGGCCCACCAGTTGGGCCTGGGTACGGTCCACATCGATCTTGAACGTGGGCAGTTGCCGCGACTGCTGGATACGCGCATCCACCACACCCGGCACCCGCCGGATTTCCCGCAGCAACGTGCTGGCGTAGGTGAAGTTGGCGGGCAGGTTATTCCCGCTGACTTGCACATCCACCGGCGCCGAAGAACCGAAGTTGAGAATCTGCCCGACGATGTCCGAAGCCGGGAACGAGAACACCGCATTCGGGAATTCACGGGGCAGCCGCTCCCGCAGTTCGCGCATGTATTCGGCGGTGGGACGATGGCCCTCTTTCAGGCTGATCTGGATGTCGCTGTCCTGTGAACCCACGGTGCCGGTGTTGTTGTAGGCCACGTTGATCCCGCTGATGGCCAGGCCGATATTGTCGACGATGGCCGCCAGCTCCCGGGGCTCGATCACGTTATGAATGGTGTTCTCGATCTGCGAGACCAGCCGCGCATTGCTCTCGACCCGCGTGCCAATCGGTGCACGCACATGCAACAGGATCTGCCCGGAGTCGACGTCGGGGAAGAAGTTGCGACCCAGGAATGGCACCAGCGCAAACGACACGGCGACGAACGCCAGCATCGCGATCACCGCGATACGGCGGTGGTGCAAGGCACTCTCCAGTGCCCCGTGGTAAACCCCGCGAAACGCCTCGAACTGGCGCTCGAACCCGCGCTGGAATTTCACCAGCGGGTTGCTCGACGGCGCCACCACTGGCGTACCGTCCGCATGATGTTCGTGAGGCTTTAGCAGGTAATTGGCGAGGGTCGGCACCAGGGTTCGCGAGAGGATGAACGAGGCGATCATCGCGAAGATCACCGCTTCGGCCATCGGCACAAACAGGAAGCGCGCCACGCCTTCCAGGAAAAACATCGGCACAAACACGATGCAGATACACAGCAGCGACACGAACGCCGGCGTGACGATCTGCGCCGCGCCGTCGAGGATCGCCGTCTCCACCGGCTTGCCCTGTTCCAGGTGCCAGTTGATGTTTTCGATGGTCACCGTAGCGTCATCCACCAGGATCCCCACCGCCAATGCCAGGCCGCCGAGGGTCATGATGTTGAGGGTTTCGCCTAGCGCCGACAGTGTCGCAATCGACGACAGGATGGCCAATGGGATCGACGTGGCGATGATCACCGTGGAGCGCCAACTACCGAGGAACAACAGGATCATCAGGCTGGTCAACGCGGCCGCTATGATCCCTTCCCGGGCGACGCCGCTGATGGCCGAGCGCACGAACAGCGACTGGTCGCCGATCAGGTCGATATTCAGGTTGGGCGGCAAGGCGCCTTTGTTGTCGGCCAGTTTGTCCTTGATCCCGGCGATCACCCCGAGGGTCGAGGCCGAACCGGTCTTGAGCACCGGCAGCAGCACGGAGCGGTTGCCGTTGACATGCACGATGTTGGTCTGCGGCGGGTTGCCGTCACGCACCGTGGCCACGTCACGGATCAACACCGTGGTGCCGTCGGCGGTCTTGATCGGCAGGTTTTCCAGGTCGTGGAAGTCCGTCGGCGAGTTGTTCAGTTGCAGGTTGAACTCGTAGCTGCCGATCTTTTGCGTGCCCACCGGGGTGATCAGGTTCTGCGTAGCCAGGGCAGTGGCCACGTCCTGCGCCGAGAGACCACGGGCCTGCATGCGTGCGGAATCGAGGTCGATCTGCACCTGGCGGGTCTTGCCGCCGAACGGGTATGGCAGTGCGGCACCGGGCACCGTGGTCAGCATCAGGCGCACGGTGTTGAGGCCCAGGTCACCGAGTTTCTGTTCGCTGAGGCCTTTGCCGGACAACGCCAACTGCACGATCGGCACTGTCGAGGCGCTGTAGTTGAGGATCAGCGGCGGCGTGGTGCCCGGCGGCAGTTGACGCAGGATGGCCTGGGACACCGAAGTCATCTGCGCGTTGGCCGTACTGATGTTGACTCCCGGCTGGAAGAACACCTTGACGATTCCGTAGCCGTTCAGCGATTGCGCCTCGATATGGCGGATGTCGTTGACCGTGGTGGTCAGCACCCGCTCGAACGGCGAGGTGATGCGGCCGGCCATCTGGTCGGGCGGCAAGCCGGTGTACTGCCAGATCACGGCAATCACGGGGATGCGAATTTCGGGGAAGATGTCGGTCGGTGTACGCCAGGCCGCGAGCGGGCCCACAATCAGAATGAAAATAGCCAATACCAGGAAGGTATAGGGGCGCCGCAATGCGATGCGCACGAGGTTGAGCATAGATGTGATCCAGACAGGAAGTTGATGACTGAAGGAGGTACCGAACAGCGCTTCCCTCCTGCCCCGCCCGTCTGTGTTCCGGGCCAACTGCACTGACATCCGGTCAAAATAGAGGCATATGCCACGATATAGCGTTTAGTGGCATACGCAACTAATTTGTTGCAGCATGTGTCAATATTCATCTTGCCGGATTAACGTTCGGTTAACCCTTGATCTGTAGCGAGTGATCAGCCTGTGAAATGCGCACCGCCTGTCCTGAATAGCCCGAGCACCTGTTCCAACGGAGCCGTGCGGCGCGCGTCCCGTCGTATGGCGCAGATCTATGACGAGGCGTTTGCGCCGTTTGGTTTGAAGGCCACCCAGTATTCGCTGATGAACCACATCGCCAATGGGGACGCTCCGAAGATGCGCGACCTGGCGCAGTCGTTGGTGATGGACTTGTCGGCCCTGGGGCATACGCTCAAGCCGCTGGTGCGGGATGGGCTTGTGGTGTTGCGGGTGGATGAGTTGGACCGTCGCAGCCGGCGGGTGCTGTTGACCGACGCGGGGCAGCGTAAATACGAAGAGGCGCGGGTGGTGTCCAGGCAGATGGCGGTGCGGTTTGATGAGGTGTTTGGGGCTGAGGCGGCTTGCGAGTTGCGCAAGGCCATGGACTTTATTGCGTCTGATGAGTTTGCTCGGGCGTTGTTGGGTTAGGGGGCATATCCGTTATTTGGGTGATGGCTTGTATTGGTTCCGCTCTTACAGCGGCTCACTTTTGAACAGCGCAAAAGTAAGCAAAACGCTCTTGCCCCACCACTCGGCACCTCGCCTAGGCTCGGTGTGCCCTCACTCCGGCTTTGGACCGTGG
>Ga0153921_1000092_pt1 | contig 79649 bp, 70 predicted proteins | sample TSNJ005MetaG_FD_104691 | JGI IMG/M metagenome (GOLD analysis project Ga0153921, IMG submission 104691) | Attine ant fungus gardens microbial communities from New Jersey, USA - TSNJ005 MetaG | ecosystem: Host-associated > Fungi > Mycelium > Unclassified | place: USA: New Jersey, Brendon T. Byrne... | reverse complement strand
CGCTCAAGGAAGGCTTCACCGTGTTCCGTGACTCGGGTTTCTCGGCCGACATGAACTCGGCCACGGTCAAGCGCATCCAGGACGTGGCGTACCTGCGGACCCACCAGTTCGCCGAAGACGCCGGCCCCATGGCCCACGCGGTACGTCCGGACAGCTTTATCGAGATCTCCAACTTCTACACCCTGACCGTGTACGAAAAGGGCTCGGAAGTGGTCGGCATGATCCACACCTTGCTCGGCGCCGCAGGCTTCCGCAAAGGCAGCGACCTCTATTTCGAACGCCATGACGGCCAGGCCGTGACCTGCGACGACTTCATCAAGGCCATGGAAGACGCCAACGGCGCCGACCTCAGCCAGTTCAAGCGCTGGTACAGCCAGGCAGGCACGCCACGCCTGGCGGTGAGCGAGTCCTACGACGCCGCGGCCAAGACCTACAGCCTGACGTTCCGCCAGAGCTGCCCGCAAACCCCGGACAAGGTCGAGAAGCTGCCGTTTGTGATTCCGGTGGAGCTGGGCCTGCTGGACGCCAGGGGCGCCGGTATCGCCTTGCGCCTGGCCGGTGAAGCGACGGCTGGCGCCACCTCCCGCGTGATCTCGGTGACCGAAGCCGAGCAGACGTTCACCTTCGTCGATATCGCCGAACAGCCGTTGCCCTCGCTGTTGCGTGGCTTCTCGGCCCCGGTGAAGCTGAGCTTCCCGTACAACCGCGACCAGCTGATGTTCCTGATGCAGCACGACAGCGACGGCTTCAACCGCTGGGATGCCGGCCAGCAACTGTCGGTGCAGGTGCTGCAGGAACTGATCGGCCAGCATCAGGCGGGCCAGCCGCTGAAGCTGGACCAACGCCTGATCGACGCGCTGCGCACCGTCTTGAGCGATGAATCCCTGGACCAGGCCATGGTCGCCGAGATGCTCTCGCTGCCGAGCGAAGCCTACCTGACGGAAATCAGCGAGGTGGCGGATGTCGATGCGATCCACGCCGCGCGCGAATTTGCCCGCAAGCAACTGGCCGACCATCTGTTCGAAGGGTTGTGGCTGCGTTACCAGGCCAATCGCGAGCTGTCCAAGCAGACGCCGTATGTCGCGGCCGCCGAGCACTTCGCCCGTCGTGCCCTGCAGAACATCGCGTTGTCGTACCTGATGCTCAGCGGCAAGCCAGAAGTCCTGGCGGCGACGCTGGATCAGTTCGACACCAGCGACAACATGACCGAACGCCTCACCGCACTGGCAGTGCTGGTGAACTCGCCGTTCGAAGCGGAAAAAGCCCAGGCGCTGGCGGTGTTCGCGGAGAACTTCAAGGACAACCCATTGGTCATGGACCAGTGGTTCAGCGTACAGGCCGGCAGCACGTTGCCGGGCGGGCTGGCACGGGTCAAGGCGTTGATGGAGCACCCTGCGTTCAACCTCAAGAACCCGAACAAGGTGCGCGCGCTGATCGGCGCTTTTGCCGGGCAGAACCTGATCAACTTCCACGCGGCGGACGGTTCGGGTTATCGCTTCCTGGCGGACCTGGTTATCCAGCTGAACGGCTTCAACCCACAAATCGCTTCGCGCCAACTGGCGCCACTGACGCGCTGGCGCAAATACGACAGCGCGCGCCAGGCGCTGATGAAGGCGGAGCTGGAGCGCATTCGTGGCTCGGGTGAGTTGTCGAGTGATGTGTTCGAGGTGGTCAGCAAGAGCCTTGCCTGAATCGCCTGAATAAAAAAACGGCCTGTATAGGTCGTTTTTTTTTGCTTCAAATTACCGGTGGTCGAGGTGTATCCGCGCCGATATCGACAGGGAAACGCTCGGCAATGATGCCGTGCGGCACGCCCAGCGGAATGGCGCTGGCGGTGTCCAGGCGGGTGACCTGTTCGGCCGACAGGTGCACGCTCAATGCGCCCAGGGTGGCGTCCAGTTGTGCGCGCGTGCGCGAGCCGAGGATCGGGATCAACGCCGTGGTCGAGCGTCGCGCCTTTTCGCGCAGCCAGGCGATGGCGACGTGGGTCGGGGTGGCGTCGAGTTCAGCGGCGACGGCCAGCAGGGTGTCGAGCACGGCGGTTTCGCGCGCGCTTTTTTCCGCGTGGACCAGAATCCCCATTTTGCTCGCACGGGTGTCGCCTTGGCTTTCTCGGTACTTGCCGGTCAGGAAGCCGCCGCCCAACGGCGACCACAATGTCGCACCCAGGCCCAGCGCCTCGGCCATTGGCAGCAGCTCGCGGTCAGCGGTGCGCTCGACCAGGCTGTATTCCACCTGGATGCCGATGATCGGTGCAAAGTTGCGCACTTCAGCCAGCAGGTCGGCGCGGGCAATGCGCCAGGCCGGGAAGTTGGACAGGCCGGCATAGTGGATCTTGCCGGCGCGCACCAGGTCGTCGAAGCCGCGCAGGATCTCTTCCATGGGCGTGACGTTGTCGCTCATGTGCGCCCAGAGCAGGTCGATGTGGTCGGTGTTCAAGCGCTTGAGGCTTTCTTCGACCGCGCGCACCAGGTTCTTGCGGTTGTTGCCGAGCCTGATCGTGCCCTCATCGGACGGTTGGGTGCGCAGGGTGTACTTGGTGGCCACCACCAGGTTGTCGCGCTCGCTGGCGATGAATTCCCCCAGCAGCTTTTCGGCCTGGCCGAACTGGTAGCCGTTGGCGGTATCGAGGAAGTTGCCACCGGCTTCAAGGTAGCCATCGAAGATCGCCTTGGCTTCATCGCGCTCGGCGCCATGGCCCCAGCCCGTACCGAAATTACCGGTGCCCAGGGCCAGTTCAGATACCTGCAGACCGCTACGGCGGCCAAAGACTTTATTGCGCATACAAGGACTCCAGAGGCAGTGATGTGTCTTACATGTTTGGAAACATGTATTTAATATGATCGCGATAATCTATACGGTCAAGAGGCTTTTTACTGCTGACATTTCCTGACAGGGGGCTCTGGTAAGCTGCGGCACTTTTGTTTGTTCGGTGGGATCAACGTGTCGCGCACCACTCGTCTACTGACCTTGTTGCAGGCCCTGCGGGGCAAGAAACGCCCGGTAACCGCCGCTGTGCTGGCGGCGCAGTTGGAGGTGTCCGAGCGCACGCTGTATCGCGATATTGCCGAATTGACCGCGCTGGGCGCGCCGATTTTCGGCGAGGCGGGGGTCGGCTACGTGCTGCGCAGTGGGTTGTTCCTGCCACCGTTGATGCTCAACGCCGAGGAAACCGAGGCCATCGTGCTGGGTCTGCGGTATGTGGACCAGCGTGGCGACGATGTGCTCAGCCGCGCCGCCGCCAATGCCTTGGCGAAAATCGCCGACGTGCTCGACCCGGCCGCCCAGGAGGCGCTGCGCAACCCCACTTTACTGCCGGGGCCACCCGGGTTCGGTTACCCGGAGAACCGCGTGCCGCTGGATGTGTTTCGCGAGGCCATCAGGCACCAGGCCAAGCTGCAGATCGATTACGCCGATGCCAGCCAGACCCACAGCGAGCGCCTGATCTGGCCGCTGGCCCTGGGCTTTCTCAATGAGGTGCGGGTGATCGTGGCCTGGTGTGAATTGCGTGGCGCCTATCGGACCTTTCGCACCGACCGCGTGGCCAGCGCTCGCGAGAGCGGCGGGCGTTATCCGGGGCGACGCAGTGACTGGCTGCGGGCCTGGCGCAAACTGATGGAGCCGCATGAAAAAGGTCCGTTCACTCCTGACAAAAACTGACACAACCCTGGCTTAGCATGGCCCTACAACCACTCAAAAAGGAGCTTTGCCATGTCCATGCCTGAATTGGCCCCGGCCATCGCGGCCTATATCGCGGCGACTAATTCCCGCGACACCGCAGCCATCACCCAGTGTTTTGCCGACGACGCGAATGTCTTCGACGAAGGCCAGCACCAAGTCGGCAGCGCTGCCATTGCACGCTGGATGGAGGACACCGGGCGGCGCTACCAGCCACGGGTCGAAGTGCTCAAGGTGCAGCATCGCACCGGTAAAGTGCTGGTCAGCAATGTGGTCTCGGGCAATTTCCCCGGCAGCCCGCTGGAGCTGCGCTACACCTTTCGCCTGAATGAGCAGGGCAAGATTTCGCGGCTGGATATCTCGCTGTAAGTCATACTGGCGGGCATGACTTTCGACTCGCCGCTGACTGCCTACCAACACGCCATCACCCAGCAGGGTTTCGTCGTCGACGCTGCCCAGCGCCGCGCGGTGGACGCCCTGCAAGCCTGCCATACCGCGTTGCATCAAGGCCGCGCGCCGATCCAGGGGGTTTACCTGTGGGGGCCGGTGGGCCGTGGCAAGACCTGGTTGATGGACCAGTTCTACCAAACCTTGCGGGTGCCGGCGCGGCGTCAGCACTTTCATCATTTCATGGGCTGGGTGCACCAGCGCCTGTTCCAGCTCACCGGCACCCACGATCCGCTGCAGGCGCTGGCACGCGAACTGAGCCGGGACGTGCGGGTGTTGTGCTTCGACGAGTTGTTCGTCAATGACATCGGTGATGCCATCATCCTCGGCCGCCTGTTCCAGGTGATGTTCGAGGAGGGCGTGGTGATGGTCTGCACCTCCAACCAGCCGCCCGACCAGTTGTACGCCGACGGCTTCAACCGGGACCGATTCCTGCCGGGTATCGCGGCACTCAAGCAGTACCTGCAGGTGGTCGCGGTGGCGGGCGCCGAGGATCATCGCCTGCACCCAGGAGTTGGCCTGCAGCGCTACTGGGTGAATCAGCCCGATGCACTGGCCGGCGTATTCAACCAACTGGCCGCAGGGCAGGCGGTGCACAGCGGGCCAGTGTCTGTCGGCCACCGCAGCATCGCGACGGTGCAGTTCAGTGACCGTGTGCTCTGGTGTCGCTATGCCGACCTGTGCGAGCAGCCCCTGGCGGCGATGGACTTCATGCTGCTCTGCGATCGCTTCAAGGTGATCCTGCTGGGCGAGGTGCCCAACCTGAGCGCGCAGACGCGTCCGGGGCGCATTGCCCGTGGCACCGAAGATGGCGCCGAGCGCGTGGTCGCCGGTGATCGTGAGTTGCCGCAGTTGTCGGTGCACGATGACAGCGTGCGCCGCTTCATCGCCTTGGTCGACGAGTGTTACGACCGCAAGGTGCCGTTGTTCATTGAGGCCCGAGTGCCGCTGGAAAGCCTGTACACCGAAGGCTACCTGGCGTTTCCCTTCCGCCGTACCCTGAGCCGGTTGCAGGAAATGCAGCTGCAGCGCTTTGGCTAACGCCTGTACGAAAATCTCGCGCAACTGACGGATTGGGCTTTTTTAATCGCAGACTCTTCGCACTTTCAGGCGCAGATTTGTAGTTAATCTCCTTCATCTGGAGCCGACGCCACGCTTACAATCGTGACCTCCAAAGGGAGACGATTCCCTTGTAGTCGCGATCGAGGAAGGCAATGGAAACCCCGGATATCCTGGTGCTGCAAGCCAGCTACACCAACCCCGTGCACGCCGACGCCATTGGCCGTGTGCTCAACCATTACGCCGAAGACCCGATGGGCGGCGGCCATAGCCTGTCCGCCGACCTGTTGGAACAGCTGCCGGCTGAGCTGGCCAAGCGTCCCCATGCGTTCAGTGTGCTGGCGTTTGTCGGCGGTGAGGCCGCGGGCCTGGTGAATTGCTTTGAAGGGTTTTCCACGTTCGCCTGCCGCCCGCTGGTCAACGTCCACGATGTGGCGGTGATGAGCGCGTTTCGTGGCCTGGGGTTGAGTCAGAAAATGCTGCAGAAGGTCGAGGAAATTGCCCGCCAGCGGGGCTGCTGCAAGATCACGCTGGAGGTGCTTGAGGGCAATGCGGTGGCTCAGTCGGCGTACCGCAAGTTTGGCTTTGATGATTCGAAGTTTGATCCGGCGTATGGCCGCATGTTGTTCTGGAGCAAGGCGCTGTAATAACCAACAGGCAAAAAAAAGGCGCCATTAAATGGCGCCAAGTTAGCCTTGGTCACAGGAGCGGAATGACAAAGGAGAGTGCGGTTGAATCAGCTGTTCGGTTGTTTCTCGTCGGTGGATTGTTCTGCCGTTACTTTCTTGAAGTCCTTGCCGTCGGCAGAGGCGGTTTGTTCGGTGGTGCCGTGGGTCTTTTGCTGCATGAAGGTGAAGTTGTTGTAAAACTCCTTCGAGCGCTCCGAGCCGCCTTCGGCAAAGGCGGCGGCGGAGGTCAGGGTCATCAGGCTGGCAAGCATCAGGGTGGAGAGTTTCATGGCAGTGTTCCCGTTAAGAGTGATCGGCATCCGGTCGCTCCTTGATCAGATTCATGGAGCGACTATGCAGCGATCTTATTAAGTGGGAGTTAACGTGACGCTGATGCAAAGTTAACGATTTCGTTAATGTTGGATTCCACGGTTAAAGCCGCCAATCCAGCGCAAGGGTGACGGCGCGCGGGTCGCCCCAGTAAACGCCATTATAAAAGCCGACTCTTTCGTAATATTTTTTATCAAATACGTTGTTGATATTAAGCGACGCCGAAACATGGTCGTCAAATTGATAACGCGACATCAGGTTGACCACGGTGTAGGCCTGTTGCGTGATTTTCGCCCGGGTGGTGATCAAGTTACCTCGGCCATCGCGCTCGCCCGTTGGCCGGTTGCTGAAATCATAAATCTCACTCTGCCAGTTCACGCCGCCGCCCACCGTCAGCTTGCGCCACGCGCCCGGTAGCCGGTAGGCGCTGGAGACCTTCAGCAGGTTCAAGGGCTGGCCGGTGTTGTTGCGTTTGTCCGTGCCATTCACCGAGTGGGTATAGGTGTAGCCTGCCGTCAGGTTCCAATCGGGCATGACTTCGCCGGCGACCTCCAGCTCAAAGCCGTTGACCTTGTTGCCTTTGCCGCCCGACTTGTAGAACTCCTCGCCGGTGACCGGGTTCGGCGCGACGGAGTAGTCCCGCTCGGCGACGTTGTCCTGGGTGCTCCAGAAATAGGCCGCCGCCACGTTCAGGCGCTCTTGCAGCAGGCTGCCCTTGAGGCCGACCTCATAGTTGCTGCCCACCACCGGTTCCAGGTACTTCTTGTTGGCATCGCGCAGGCCTTGCGGCTTGAAGATATCGGTGTAGCTGGCGTACACGGTGTACACCGGCGTTACGTCGTAGAGCAGCCCGGCGTAGGGCGTCCACATATCATTGTGGGTCTGGGAGGTCTTGCCGGCTACGGTCAGCTGGTCATTGGCGTCGTACTCAGGCGTGGCGCTTTTCTGCTGCCAGCTGCCATAGCGACTGCCCAGTACCGCATGCAGGCGGTCGGTCAGGCTCAGGCGCGTGGCCAGGTAGCCGGCTTTCTGTTCCTTGCTGCCGTGTTCGCCCTTGAGGTCGGTGACGGTGTCGGGGAACTTGCCGATCCCGCCCATGTATTTCCAGTCATCAATCGTGTTGTAGCCGTCAGGCGTGGTACCCCTGCGCATGAAGGGCGAGGCATCGCGCTGCGCCGCCTCGCCATAACCCATCATCAACGCGTGTTCGCGGCCGAGCAGCGCATAGCTGCCGGCCAGGTTGAGGTCGATCGCCTCCATCTTCGAGGTGCCGCGCATGTGGCTGGCCCACGCCTGCATCCCGCTGCGATCGTCGTTGGGGAAGCCCGCGCCACCGTAGTACACCTTGCCGTCCGTGTCGCTCTGGCGATGGGTGTAGGCGGCTTTCACGTGCCAGTCGCCGCCCAGGCGATGGTCGAGCGTGGCGAAGGCGGTCTTGTCGGTCAGCGGCCAGGAGCTCCAGTGCGCCGCCATGTTGGTCGAGCGCGGCAGCTTGGCCTTGCCGCCCTGGCTGTTCCAGTACGGCACGGTGCCCCAGGAGGTGCCTTGGACTTCCTTGTCCTGGTAATCGAAGCCTACGGCGAGCACGGTATCGTCCGACAGGTCGCCTTCGAGAATCCCGTAACCAACCGCGCGTTGCAGCGCGTAATGGTCACGGAACGATTGACTGTCGCGATAGGCCAGCACGCTGCGCCCGCGCAGCTTGCCGTCGAATGCCAGCGGGCCGCCCACATCCACGTAGCTGTAGTAGTTGTCATGGCTGCCGCCGCTGATCCCGGTTTTCGCCTGCCAGTGGGCGGTAGGGCGTTTGCGCACCATATTGACGGTGGCGGAAGGGTCGCCGGCGCCGGTGGTCAAGCCTGTGGCGCCGCGCACCACTTCAATGTGGTCGTAGATGATGGTGTCGCCGTCGGTCTTCATGTAGCCGAACGTATTGAGCATCCCGTCGATCTGGAAATTGGTGATGCTATAGCCGCGGGAGGTATACGACACTCGGTCGGAGTCATTGTGCTGCACGTTGACCCCGGTGGTCTGGCGCAGTACTTCGGTCAAGGTGTTGAGGTTGAAGTCGTCCATCTGCTGGCGGGTGATCACCGAGATCGACTGCGGGGTTTCCTTGACGGAGAGGTTCAGGCGGGTGGCGGTGCTCATCGAGCCGGTGGTGTAGGCGCCGGTGTGCTCGGTCGTGGCGCCCAGGCCTTCAGCGGTGATGCTGGTGGCGCCCAGCTCGAGGGTCTTGTTTGGCTCGGGGTCGGTTTCAGCCCAAAGGTCCGGGCTCATAGCCACGCTGAACAGGCCGAGCGTGAAGGTCATGGAACGGGTAAAAGGCGCGATCATCGCGGCAGACTCCTTGTCGTCTTTGCGGCCACCCCGGAAAGGGAAGGCCTTGGCTCAAAGACGAAAGGAGGCGGTGAACTTTAGGCTTAAACGAGAATGATTGTTATCTTTCTGTTACAAGCCTGAGGATTCCTGCAGGACCACATCCGTAGGATTGACCTTTTTCGGCTTGATCAGACTGAAGTCGATCAGCGGCTTTTGCGGGCGCAGGTACGGGTTGCCGATCATCAACGGGCGTGGCTTGAAGCTGTCGCTGACCAGGCTTTTGCTGCGGTCCAGTTCCTTGGCGCTCAGACCGGCCAGGTCGGCCCAGGTGTGGATCAACTGCGAGCTGCTGTAAGGGCGCTGCAAGTCGCCGGCGAAGCTCCAGTCGTGGCTTTCACGCCATTTTGGCGAGGCGTAGGCCATGAACGGAATGGTGTACATCGGCGCCGTCGGCTTGCCTTCGTTACGCCCCAGGGTGTCGTGGCCAGCCGAATCGAAGACATCTTCGCCGTGGTCCGACAGGTACAGCAAAAAGCCATTGGGATCGGTCTTGGCGTAGTCCTTGATCAGGCTCGACACCACGAAGTCGTTGTACAGCACCGCGTTGTCGTAGCTGTTGTAGGTTGGCAGTTGATCGTCGCTGATGCCGGCCGGCACGCCCTGGCGATCGGTGAATTTGTCGAACGTCGGCGGGTAGCGGTACTGGTAGCTCATGTGGGTGCCGAGCAAGTGCACCACGATGAACTTGCGTTCGGCCGGGTCGGCCAGCGCCTTGGAGAACGGCGCGAGCACGTCGCCGTCATATTGGCGGGCGTTCTGGTTGCGGTTGTTGTTCAGGTACACCTGCTCGTCGGCCTGTTCGGAAAAGGTCGTGAGCATGGTGTTGCGCTTGGTCATGGTCTGCTGGTTGGTGATCCAGTAAGTCTTGTAGCCGGCCTGTTTCATCACGCTGACGATCGACGGGGTCTTGAGGTACAGGTCCGGGTTTTCCTCGTCGGCAAATGTCAGCACCTGTTGCAGCGCCTCGATGGTGTAGGGGCGCGGGGTGATGACGTTGTTGAACACCGCCAGTTGATCGCGCAGCTTGTCCAGCTCCGGGGTGGTGTTGCGCGGGTAGCCGTAGAGGCTCATGCGCTGGCGGTTGGTGGACTCGCCGATCACCAGCACCAGGGTCGAGGGCTGGCCGGCCATGGTGTCCTTGAGGTTGGTCAGTGGCGGGATCTGGCTCGCGCTGTCGAGCATGCCCTGCATGTTGTCCAGTTGCTCGGTGTAGCGGCGGTAGGCCACGATCATCTGCCACGGCACGGCGGGTTCGATGCGCGATTCGAAGCGGTCGATGGCGTCGTCCAGGGTGTCGCTGCGGGCGATCTGCTTGACCAGCGGGTAACCGACGATGGCCACCAGGATCGCCGTCGCCGCGAGCAGCGCCTGGCCGCGCGGCAGGTACACCGGGCGCAGGCGGGTCCAGAGGAAAACCGCCACGGCGGTGTGGGCAATGAACGCCAGCACAATCCACCAGGCGAAATACTGGGTGGCGTACTCGCCGGCTTCAGAGATGTTCGACTCGAACATGATGAAGATGACGCTTTGGGAAAATTCCTGCTGGTAGATAAAGAAATAGCCCAGGCTGGCCATGGAGCAGGCCCACAGCACCACGCCGATGAGGGCAGCAAGCAAGCGAGTACGGCGTGGGAAAATCAGCAGGGGGGCGAGCCAGATCGCGCTCATGAAGAAGGCTTGGCGAAAGCCGCTGAAGCCGGAGGTGCCGCTGAGTTGGATCAGCAGTTGGGTAATACCCGAGAAGTACCAGAAAAACACGAAAAGCCAGGCAAGGCCGGCCCAATCAAAGCCTTTCGCAGACTTAGTGCTGCGTTTGAACATAGCCATCCAGCGCTCCAACCCGATAATGCTGCAGTCGACGCGCAGGGCTGCGCGCAACAGAGGCCACCCTGGAATGGGGTGGCCGTTCGGGCGGGAGTATCGGGAGGGGCGTGTGAAAACTTTGTGAGATTTTTGTAGCGGTTATCTTACAAAGCGATGACCGGGCTTAGCAGAGCGCAGGCTGTGCGCCAGCAGGTTGATCCAGCTGAGCTTGAATGATGTGCGCACGCAGGCGCATGACTTCCTGCTGCAGCAGCTCGCGTTCGTCTTTCAACTGGCGCAGCTCGTCGCGACGGATAGAGACGTAGAGGGTCTGTGGAGGACGGGTCATCTGTGCAGTGCTCATTGCTTACCTCGCAAATAGCCGGTGTGTCGCGGTGTGCCAGAACGCTTGAGTCGAGGTTCTCGGCAGCAGTCGGGACAATTCTGAATTCTTTTTGCGGGCAATGGAACTTTTTTATTTTTGGCGGTCGTGTGACTTTTTGTGTCGTGATGCTGAAGTGATGGCAACTTTTTGTCATGAAACTACACGGATCCGCTCTGGACTAACCCTCATTAGCCTCATTGCGCTATAAACTATGTCACACATTTATTTAGCAGTTAGGAGCATCAGCACATGCAACTGGGGATTATCGGACTAGGCCGCATGGGCGGGAATATTGCACGGCGCCTGATGCTCAATGGGCATACCACCGTTGTTTACGACCGTAACGAAGCATTTGTCAAAGGGTTGAGCGAGGAGGGCGCCACCGGCGTTGCCGACTTGAAAGCCTTGGTCGCCGGGCTGCAGAAGCCGCGCGCGATCTGGGTGATGTTGCCGGCAGGCGACCCGACCGAAAACACCATCAATGAATTGAGCGAGCTGCTGGAAGACGGTGATGTGATCATCGACGGCGGCAACACCAACTACAAGGATGACGTGCGCCGTGCCAAGGCCTTGTCGGAAAAGGGCCTGCACTATGTCGACGTCGGCACCTCCGGCGGCGTCTGGGGCCTGGAACGTGGCTATTGCATGATGATCGGCGGCGACGCCGAGACCGTGCAGCGCCTCGACCCGATCTTCGCCAGCCTGGCGCCGGGCCTGGGCAACATCCCGCGGACCAAGGACCGTTCCGCCAGCGCCGACAGCCGCGCCGAGCACGGCTACATCCATGCCGGCCCTGCGGGTTCCGGGCATTTCGTCAAGATGATCCACAACGGCATCGAGTACGGGATGATGCAGGCGTTCGCCGAAGGTTTTGACATTCTCAAGACCAAGAACTCGGAAAACCTGCCGGAAGAACAGCGTTTCGACCTCAATGTCGCCGATATCGCCGAAGTCTGGCGCCGTGGCAGCGTGGTGTCGTCGTGGCTGCTGGACCTGACCGCCGATGCCCTGGCAACCGACCCGAAACTCGACGGCTACTCTGGCTCCGTGGCCGACAGTGGCGAAGGTCGCTGGACCATCGAAGCGGCCATGGAACAAGCGGTGCCGGTGCCGGTACTGTCCACCTCGCTGTTCGCCCGCTTTCGCTCGCGCCAGCAGAGCACGTACGGTGACAAGATGCTGTCTGCCATGCGCTTCGGCTTTGGTGGTCACGTGGAGACTTCCAAAAAATGACCGCCAACGGCAAAAAAACCAAGGCCGAACCCGCTCCACCCACCACCTTGTTTCTGTTTGGCGCCCATGGCGACCTGGTCAAGCGCCTGCTGATGCCGGCGCTGTACAACCTCAGTCGCGACGGGTTGCTGGGCGACGGCTTGCGCATCGTCGGCGTTGATCACAACGCCATCAGCGATGCCGACTTCGCCAAGAAGCTCGAGGATTTCATTCGCACCGAGGCCGCCAGCAAGGTCAAGGGCAATGGCGATAACGCCCTCGACCCGCAACTGTGGGCGCAACTGGCCAAGGGCATCAGCTACGTCGAGGGGGATTTTCTCGACGACAGCACCTACGCCGACATCGGCAAGAAAATTGCCGACAGTGGCACCGGCAATGCGGTGTTCTACCTGGCCACCGCGCCGCGTTTCTTCAGTGACGTGGTGCAGCGCCTGGGCAGTGCCGGGCTGTTGACCGAAACCGAAGACAGCTTTCGCCGCGTCGTGATCGAAAAGCCCTTCGGCTCCGACCTCGCCACCGCCGAAGCGCTGAACGCCAGCCTGCTCAAGGTGATGAGCGAGAAGCAGATCTATCGCATCGACCATTACCTGGGCAAGGAGACGGTGCAGAACATCTTGATCAGCCGTTTCTCCAACGTGCTGTTCGAAGCGTTCTGGAACAACCATTACATCGACCACGTGCAGATCACCGCTGCCGAAACCGTCGGCGTCGAGACCCGGGGCAATTTCTTCGAAAAAACCGGGACCCTGCGCGACATGGTGCCCAATCACTTGTTCCAGCTGCTGGCAATGGTCGCCATGGAACCGCCGGCGGCGTTTGGCGCCGATGCGGTGCGCGGTGAGAAGGCCAAGGTGATCGGCGCGGTACGTCCCTGGTCGCTCGAGGAAGCCCGGGCCAACTCGGTGCGCGGCCAGTACACCGCCGGCGAAATCGGCGGCAAGTCGCTGCCCGGCTATCGCGAAGAGGCCAACGTTGCCCCTGACAGCAGCACCGAGACTTTCGTCGCCCTCAAGGTGATGATCGACAACTGGCGCTGGGTCGGCGTGCCGTTCTACCTGCGCACCGGCAAGCGCATGAGCGTGCGTGATACTGAAATCGTGATCTGCTTCAAGCCGGCGCCGTATGCGCAGTTCCGTGACACCGAGGTCGATGAGCTCAAGCCCACCTACCTGAAGATCCAGATCCAGCCCAATGAAGGCATGTGGTTCGACCTGTTGGCGAAAAAGCCTGGGCCGGCCCTGGACATGGCCAACATCCAGCTGGGTTTTGCCTACAAGGACTTCTTCGAGATGCAACCGTCGACAGGCTACGAAACCCTGATCTACGACTGCATGACCGGTGACCAGACCTTGTTCCAGCGTGCCGACAACATCGAGAACGGCTGGCGTGCGGTGCAGCCTTTCCTCGATGCGTGGAAGGAAGATGACGGGATCCAGACCTACAAGGCAGGCGAAGACGGCCCGGCAGCCGCCGATGCGTTGCTGGCCCGCGATGGCCACGCCTGGCACAGCCTCGGATGAGTGATGCCGCGATTCATCCCATCCGTTTTATCCTCAGTGACGTCGACGGCACTTTGCTGCACCCCGACCACAGCCTGAGCCAGCGCACCGCCGATGCGGTGCGCGCGTTGCGGGACGCCGGCGTTCATTTCAGCCTGGCCAGCGGGCGACCGCCCAAGGCGATGCTGCAACTGATCGAGACCTTTGGCATCGATGTGCCCGTGGCGGGCTTCAATGGCGGTACGCTGATCAACCCGGATGGCAGCATCCTGGTGGCTCACCATCTGCCGGCGGAGGCGGCGCTGGTGACCCTGGCGCTGTTTTCGAGCGAGCCGGACGTGGAAGTCTGGGTGTTCGCCGACGGCGACTGGCTGCGCCGTGACTCGCCAGGGCCGATGGAGCAGCGCGAAGCTGACGGCCTGGGCTATGGACCCGTGGTGGTGGAGAGTTTTGAGCCGTACCTGGACCGGGTCGACAAGATTGTCGCTGCCAGTCACAACACGCAGTTGCTGGTTGAGCTGGAAGCGCAGTTGCAGCCCAAGGTACAAGGGCTGGCCCATGTGTCACGGTCGCAGCCGGTGTACCTCGACGTGACGGCCATGCTGGCCAACAAGGGCGAGGCGCTCAAGACCCTGGCCGCGCACCTGGGCGTGCCCCTGGAGCAGACGGCGGCCATCGGCGATGGCGGCAATGATCCGGCCATGTTTCAAGTGGCCGGGTTGTCGATTGCCATGGGCCAGGCAGAAGAAGCCGTCAAGCGCCAAGCCAGTGTGGTCACTGGCAGCAATATTGACGACGGTGCGGCCGAAGCTATTGAACGGTTTATTCTGGCCGCGCAATAAAGGCTGAACTTGCGCTCATGAAGGGTGTGTCACACCGTTAATGAGCGCAAGTTACTCTCTCGACTTACTTCGGCATCGCCCAGGATTGCAACTGGTGGCCGTCTTTATCGAGTTCGGCGCGGGCCTGTAACAACAGGTTTTCCAATTGCGCTGGGTCGGTATATGCACTCGACGACAATTGTTTGCTGCCAATACGGGTGTTGGTGCGGTCGATGACGCTCAGGCTGAGGGCGCCGTTGCCATCGTGCCAGGCCACGCACTGAAAGGGCTGGAAAGCACGGTCTGCGATCAAAAGAGCTTCGTTGATGCGGAGCGGGGCGTTCATGTGGGTCTTCTCTCTCATTGCCCATTCAAGTGAATGCCGTTGGTTGGGCGAGCCAAACGGCGGGTTACTTGTACTGATGCACGATGACGGGGTACGGGTCACATGCTAGAGCAAGATTTTTTAACTTTCCCTGATTAACGTCATGTAAGCGGCTGTTTTGAAAGCTGAATGAAAGTTTCCACGGCGCGCAACTTTTTGCTGGCAGAGACCGGTAAGTGGCTTTTTGCCAAGACTTATAGCAAAACGGTCCAAGCGCTGCGTCAAGACCTTGCTAGTGTTAGCCCCAAGCGTCACAAACCGTTGTTTTAAAATAACTTTAACAATTTTGACGCCAAGGAATAGTCATGATTGTTACACCCGTGCAGCGCCGTTTGCTTGTGGTCGACCCGTGTGACGATTGTCACGGGCTACTGCCCGGCTTGCGCACGGCCGGGTGGGAGGTCGACAGCTGTGCCTTGGAGTCCGTCGGCGATCGGTCCTGCGACGTCGGCCTGTTGCGTTTACAGCCCTATCACCTGGAGCGCCCCGAGGCGGTCAAGGAGCTGATCGGCCGCAGCGGCACCGAGTGGATTGCGGTGCTCAGCCAGGACGTATTGCGCCTGCAGAATGTCGGAGACTTTGTCTGCGAATGGTTTTTTGACTTCCATACCTTGCCCTTCGACGTCGCCCGTGTACAGGTGACCCTGGGCCGCGCCTTTGGCATGGCGCGCCTGCGTGGCAAAGGCCACACCCAGGTGGATGAGCCGGAGCACGAACTGCTGGGCGACAGTCGACCGATCCGCGAGTTGCGCAAATTGCTCTCCAAGCTGGCGCCGACCGAATCTCCCGTGCTGATCCGTGGGGACAGCGGCACCGGCAAGGAGCTGGTGGCCAAGACCCTGCACCGTCAATCGCAGCGTCACGCCAAGCCGTTTGTCGCGATCAATTGCGGGGCGATCCCGGAGCACCTGATCCAATCGGAATTATTCGGCCATGAGAAGGGCGCGTTCACCGGCGCCCACCAACGCAAGGTCGGGCGTATTGAGGCCGCCAACGGTGGCACCTTGTTCCTCGATGAAATCGGCGACCTGCCGATGGAACTGCAAGCCAATTTGCTGCGTTTCCTGCAGGAAAAACAGATCGAGCGAGTCGGTGGCAGCCAGCCGATTGCGGTGGATGTGCGGGTGCTGGCCGCCACGCACGTCGATCTGGAGGCCGCGGTCGAGAAGGGCACCTTCCGCGAAGATTTGTATTACCGGCTGAATGTGTTGCAAGTGGCCACTGCGCCGCTGCGTGAAAGGCACGGCGACGTGGCGATGCTGGCCAATCATTTTTCACGCTTCTACAGCCAGGAAACCGGACGGCGACCGCGCAGCTTCAGTGAAGACGCGCTGGTAGCGATGGGGCAGCACCCTTGGCCGGGCAATGTCCGCGAGCTGGCCAACCGCGTGCGTCGTGGCCTGGTGCTGGCGGAAGGACGGCAGATCGAGGCCGTTGATCTGGGATTGCAGGGTGAACAGGCAATTTCGTTGCCGATGGCTACACTGGAAGACTATAAGCACCGCGCCGAGCGTCAGGCGCTGTGCGATGTGCTCAACCGGCACAGCGACAACCTCAGTGTCGCGGCCCGCGTGTTGGGGGTTTCCCGGCCCACGTTCTACCGGTTGCTGCACAAACACCAGATCCGCTAGGGCGGGTAAACCGAAAAGCCCCGCAACGACCCTTATCGTTGCGGGGCTTTTCCTTGTGGGTTTTCCATCCCTTGCCGGCGATGGTTTGCTTAGAAGTAGTACGGGAATTTCAGGCTGAAGGTAAAGTCCGGCGCATCGTCCGTCATGCCGATCGACAGGTTCGGCACGATCGTCAGGTTGTCCGAGGCCGCAATCGTCATGCCCACGTTGAAGTACCCGGCGTTGGCGTCGCTGGAGACCACCGATTGCCAGTCCTGGCCGCTCTGCTTGACCTTGCTCTTGCGTTGCACCAGGTCGGAGACGGAGAACGACATACTCATCTTCTCGTTGAGGGCGAAGGCGACACCCACGCCGAGTTGGAAGCTGTCACCCAGGCTGATCTTGCCGGGGATTTTCTGGTTGACGTTGGGGCTGATATCGCTGAACGAGTCCTCGAAGTTGTGGGTATAGGACAACGAACCGAACAGCACGGCCGGGTCGAAGGTCTTGACCAGGGAGATGCCCGGCGTCACCGACCACACCCCGTTGCCCGTCGGCAGGCTTTCCGGCACTGCGAGGTTGTCGTTGCCCGGTTGTTCGATCAGCTTGATGCCATACGGATCTTGCCCGGTCGGCGCCTTGACGCGCACCGACACCACCGCATCCGGCAGGCTGGCGCTTTCGTCGAGGAATTTGTAGGCAATGCCGAAGTTGACGTCGCCAATGGTCGGGTCGCGGGTCACCGTCCCTTCCGAGGTGGCATTCGAGTTGCCGCCGGCGCCGCCGGACTGGTAGGTCGACTCGCGGTACACCACCGGCACGTTCAGGTCGAATTGCCAGCGATTGTCCAGGTTATAGCGCCCGGTGAGGTCCAGGGTCCAACTGTCGGACTTGATCCGGTCGAGGTTGATGTTGCCGAGGAAAATCGAATCCAGCGCCAGGAAGCCGTTGAGGGACAACTGACGGGCGTCGTAGCGGGCATAGGTGATGCCGGTTTCGAAGCTGAACTTGCCGTTGCCGAAGAAGCCACTGGCCTCGTTGTACAGGTTGCTCACGCTCTGGGCGGGGGCCGAGTCGTCCTTGAGGCTTTGCCCATAGGAACTGCCGCCACCGCCGGCACCGCCCGATGCCGCCGCGGCACCGACGCCCGGCGCACCGGCCACGGTGGTACTTTTACTGAAGTCGGCGGGCGACTTGGCCAGGCGCTTGGGCGCAGGCGTCGCAGGCTGGTCTTCTACCTGTCGCACCCTCTGTTCCAATACCGCCAATGCCTTTTGTTGCACTTCGTAGCGTTGCTTGAGCTCCAGCAGTTCCTGTTTCAGCGATTCAATATCGGCGTCCGGCGCTGCATACAGCATCGTTGCAGGCAGGAGCGTACTCAAACAAACCACGGCACGTAACGATAAAGATCGATGCATGAAGTAAGCCGTCCCTTTCTAATGCGTAAGTGTCGTGGCTCAGCGTAGTTCAATAACCGGCAGGGCGTAGGCCTTTGAGTTGATCCAGATTGAGGTTTTGCGTGATGTTGTTCAGGCCGTTGTTGCCCAGCACCACGTTGAGCTGGGTCAGGTTGTTCACGAAGTTGCTGTTGCCTTGGATGATCGTGCCTTGCAGCACGTTGCCGCCGCCAATTTGCTGCACGACATTGCCTTGGTTGTTATTGGCCTGGAGGGCCATTTGCAACCCGCCATTCTTGGCGGTGACCGTGACCTGGCCCGCTGCGGTGCCGCCGGTAATCGGCTGGCCGGCCATCAAGGCCTGGCCGGACTGGACGAAGTTGGCGGGCGCCAAGCCGTTCTTGCTGACGTTGATATCGACGCCGTTGGTGGCCGTGTTGCCGTCACCGGCGGCACGTACGCTCTGCACAACACCCTGGCCGGTGCCCAGGCCGGCGCCACCGACGACCGTGCCGGTGCCGTTGGGCTGCTGGATCACGCCGTTGCCATCGTTGCCGGTGATCTGCACATAGAACTGCGGGGTGATGGTGGAAGCGTTGACTTGCATGTTGGCGGTGCCGGTGACGGTGGCACCGGCGGCGTTGGTCCAGGTACTGCTCATGACGATGCCAAAGCTCACGATTCGCCCGGGCATCACGTAGCGGCCGCGCAGGTCAGCCATTTCTGAATCCTTGAGCTCGATCGGCTTGAACGCCGACGAAGCATAAACAGGTGCTGAGGCTGCCAGGCACATGACCGTCAGCCAACCGAGAGTGTTCATCGTCTGCTCCTGGAGCGTCCTGCTCCTTATTGCGCTTCTAGAAGAAGTCGCTCTGGATAAAACCGAAGTCCATCAGTTCGCTGTCGCGTACCGGGCTGAATTCGTTCAGCTGGTTCTTGGCGGTCAGTGGCGTGGGCGGGTCGAGCAGGGCATTGGCCTTGTCGTAGCCTTCACCCAGCACGGCGAATACGATGCCGTTCCAGCCTTTGACGAAATCGTCCGTGGCGTAGCGCTTGTGGCCCAGTACGGGATCGCCGATGTACACCCAGTCCTTATCGGCGCGCTGCATGACCACGAAATGCTTGTAGCCGCGAATATCCAGCAGTACGACCACAGGCACTTTCACGGTGAGCAGCACTTGTGGAGTGATCCGGTAGCCCTTGGCACGCATGTTGATGCTTTCCAGGTAGCGCTTCATGTCGAGCATGGAAAAGCCCTGGGTACGCACCAGGTCCTGGTCGGCGTTGACGAGCATGCCCTTGATCACGTGCTCTTCATCCACGTCCATCCAATACGCTTGGCGCAGGATGGTGGCCAGTGCGGCGGCGCCACAACTGAAATCGGTTTTCTGTTCCACCAGGTTGGCGAACTTGCGCTCGCGGATGCTCTCGACCTTTTTGTAGATCAACCCACCACCGGGCATGACCACGGCCATTTGCCCCGCCCAGGTCGGGCCGGTGAGTGCTAGCAGCAGGAAGAGGGCAACGAGGCGCATGATCGTATGACCTGTTGGACACTGGAATAAAAAAGGGCCTTGTTGCCAAGGCCCTATCAGGATCAGAAGCGAGTGATTGCTACGTTGTTCTGACCTTGGTTGTTGCTACCCGACAGAACGTTGGAGTTCGACACCCCGGAGCTGTAGTTCATCGAGTTGTTCACGCTGGCGTTGTTGACCACTGGTTTGGCGCTCCAGCCATGGCCACTGCTCAGGTTGAGGGTCAGGTTGCCCGACACATCCTGCACGCCGACTGCGGATGCAGCACCGCCGTCGCCATTACCCGAGGCGATTGCAACGCTGTTGCTGGCCTGGTTGGAAGTGCCCGATGCGGCGTTCAGCTGGATGACGCCCGAAGAGTTGTTGCCGCTGTCGTTGAGCGACGCGTTGTTTTTGGTGCCGCTGTTGAGCACGAAGTTGCCGGTGTTCGATTGTGCGGTACCGGTGCTGGCGAACACGAAGTCGGCATCGCCGGAAACGATGGCCACGTCGTTTTTGCCTTGGTTGTTGTCACCGCTCAGCACGTTGCCGTTCGCTACGCCACTGATGTGGTTGTAGGAGTCATTGGCCGAAGCGTTGTTTTTGGTTTTGTCGTTGATCACCACGTTGGAGTGGTTGCTTTGACCATCTGTAGTCGTCGCGGCAGCCGTGGTAGGGGCTGGTTGTGGACCGCCGCCACCACCATGGGGAGGTTGACCCGCTTGAGCAGCAACAGCCATGAGCGCAGCGAGAGCGAAAGCCAGTGGTTTGAGAGCCATTGTAGTTTTCATGGTGTATCTCCTTGCTTCTAATTAGTTGGTTAAGTGTTGGTACGGTCTAGCTATCGACCCAGCTCCATCAGTTGAGTCGTAAGTTCAGGGTGTTAGCCACTCGGTTCCCCACCCCGGCGCTCTGGTTGACCTGTACCACTCCACGGCTGCCGGTGAAGGCCTGGTCGCTGGTAACGACCTGGCGGCTGCCAGTGGTAGGGGTCAATCCTGAGTCTGTTGCAAGCGCAACGTTCTGTTGCGACATGACACTGTCGTCGATGCTTTGCGGACCTGCGTTGATGCTGATCCGCACGGCATTGATCATCTGGTTCTGGGCCCCGGCCGACTGATTGATGCTCAGTACACCGTTGCCGTTGCTGAAAGAGGTGCCCTTGATCGCCGCGTTGGCGTTGAGGGAGCGATCGGCGGGAACGCCGCTGATGCTTTGCGTGACGTTGATGTTCGCCTGGGCGTTGTGGCCTGTAGCGATGGCGACGTTGTTGCTCAATTGCTGCTGGTCACCGGCGGCCTGGTTAAGCATGACCACGCCGTTGTATTGCTTGCCCGAGTTATCCAGGGTGGCGTTGTTGCTGCTGTCGGCCATTGCCACACTGCAACCCAGCACCGCGAGAAGCATCCATGAACGGTTCATTTCATCGCTCCTCCGACCATGCCGCTGATACCGTTCAGCGGTTCGAGGCCACGTGAGACCGCGCTGTTGATCGTGCCCGAGATGCCGCCACCGCTGTGGCCGGGCGCACTGCCTGCACCCAGGCCGATACCGCCGCCGATGTTGTTCAAGCCGGTGATATCGCCGTTGGGCATGATGCTGCGGGTGATACTGGCGCCGGTGGTGATGCCCGCAAAGTCGTTGTCGCTGAGTACGGCGCTGGTCACCGTGGCGATCTGTGCGGACGGATTGGCATTGGCGGTGGTGGGGTAGGGGTCGACGCCGCGAGTGCGGCCGATTGCGTAAGGATTCACATGGCGATCAATCACAATCACACCGTTACCGTCGGCCAGCGCTGGAAGGCTGACGCTGGTTGCCAGCACGCAGCTGACCAGGAGGAGGCTCAATGAACCTTGAGTGTGAGTGACCACGGCACTATTCCTTATTCTTCGCGCTGACCCTAAACAGCGCTGTAAGGGATAGAGCAGAAGGCGTGCCGCTTTTTATTTACCTTTGTTATTCAGGGGGTTGGGATTAATTAGCGGCAAAGTGATGTCACGGTTGTTTCATCCATGAAACAGGCCCTTGCACACGCGCACTGACCGCGCCCCTGCGCAAACGCTTCACCTGGCTGTATCAGCGGCGTAACACCTTGCCGGGTAAACGCAGGACGCCACCCAGCACGGGCGGTCCAGCGCGCCCAGGTGTAAAAAAAATGGACACTGCGCGCGCAGCGAGGCCCGCACCGGCGCGGGTCGGCTCAGCCTTTCGGGGCTTTACGCGGGATGGAATTGAGTACGGGATTGCCGTCCTGGTTCTGGGTCAGGTAGACCGGCAAAACCTTGGGCAGGGAGGGGATGAGGTTGTTGACCTCATTGATGTTGTAGATGCCGCCGATGCGGATCGCGCCGGTGTTGGCGTCGGCCAGCATCACCGGTTTGTTCAGGTAGCGATTGATCAGCGGCAACGCGTCTGCCAGGGCCAGGTTGTCGAGGATCAGCTTGCCCTGGCGCCAGGCCAGTGCGGTGTCATTCGGGCTGATCGGGCGTATGCGCGGCGTGGCATCGCCCAGTTGATAGCTGGCCTGCATGCCGGGGGTGAGGGGCACGCTGCCGTGCACCTGGTCGCTGGCAATCTGCACCGAGCCTTCGAGCAGCATCACTCGCACCTGATCTTCATACGTCCAGACATTGAACTGGGTGCCGGTGACTCGCACCTGGCCTTGGCCGGCGCGCACGATAAACGGGTGAGTGCTGTCATGGCTGACCTTGAAGAACGCCTCGCCCTTTTTCAGCGTGACCCGGCGCTGGTCCTTGTAGTTGCTGTAGACCAACTCGGTGCCAAGGTTGAGTTCCACCTGGCTGCCATCGCCGAGCGTGACCTGCCGCAGGCCCTGCTGGGTGGCCTCGAAGCGTTCGTAGGAGCTGGGCAGCCAGCCCGCTTCCCAGCCGGTAAAGGCCGCGAGTGGCAGGGCGGCCAGGCAGATCGCCGCCGCTACTGCGTAGGTGCGCAGGCGGCGGCGCGGTTTGAACGGCACCACCACCGACGTGGGTTCATGGCGGGGCAGGTGGTCGGCGACGTCCCAGATTTCCAGCATCGCCGCGTATTCAAAGGCGTGCAGCGGGTGGGAGTCATGCCACTGGGTAAAAGCCTGACGTTCAGCCGGCGTGCAATCACTCGCGTGCAGGCGCATGCACCAATGCGCGGCGGCGTCGGTGATGGCGTCATATTCGGCTTCTGAAAGGGACTTTTCGCTCATTAACTCATCCTGATTTCGCACATTCTAACCTCCCGAGGCGGACGGCGAGAACAGCCATCATGGCGATTGCACATCAATTGGAACTTATTCTCGTTTGAAAACATCAGAAAACCGAGGACACGAGTCCGTCATTCCCACAATGGAGTACGAACATGCTGAAGAAAACCTTAGTCGCCCTGTGTGCAACCACTGCTTTGCTCAGTGCGGGCGCCGCCCTGGCCGATAAGCCGGGCGCAGGCTGGATCACCATCGAAAAGGCTATCGAGGTGGCCAAGACCAAGGCCGGCTACGTCGAGGTCTACGCGGCGGAAGCCGATGACAACGGCTATTGGGAAGTCAAAGGGCGCAAGTCCGACGGCACCGTGTATGAAGCCCGCATCGACGGGGCTTCCGGCAATATCCTGCGCGACCAGAAAGACTGATACACCCGCCGGGAGCCTGTTCAGGCTCCCGTCTCCAGCCTGCGCCCCAGGTCACTGATGATGCAGGTCACCGAGTCGGCATTGGCCAGGATCGTGTCGATCCGTTTGTCGGCATCGCTCATGAAAATATCCCTGGCCTGCGCAAGGCTGCGCGCACCGGTGGCGCTCAGCACTTTATCCTTGAGAATCCGGGTGCCATTGTGGCTGCCGAAATCCTCCCATTCCTGGCTGAACTCATCCCAGACCTTGAACAGGATGCTGGCCGGTGTAGAAATCGAGAAGGCGGTCTGGCGCAGGTCGTCGAGTTCGGTCTTCATCTGCCAGGCACCGCTGGCCTTGACGTTGATCAGGTCCGGGAACGGTCGCATGCTGTCCAGGTAAGCCAGGTCTTCGGTCAGGGACTTGAGGTGGGATATCTCATGGATCAACACGGTTGCCCGCGCGTGGGCGGAAATGTCGAACGGTGCGTTCAAGCGGTTCTGATAGACGTCCATGTGCGGGTCGAAAAAACGGTCCAGCAAGTAAATCTTGTGGTCGTGGTCTTCGGGCACGACAAAGGCAAACGTGGTTTGCGGATTGTAGCGATGGGTGCCGCTGACAAAGCGTGTCGAGTGGGCGCCGATCAGCGTGGGATTGGTCAACTCATCAAGCACCTCATCGACGCGCCGCTCGACCCTTTGCACCTGGGCGGGCGTCATCGTGACCACGCCGAACAACTCACCAAAGAACTGCCCGAGCCGGCTGTTGGGGTCGCGCAGCGGCTTGAAGTGCAGGAGATTGCGCTTGCAGTTGACCGCATAGTACGTCGCGACGTTGAGCGCCTCGTCAATGCACTGCGCCTTCCAACTGGATAACGCTTCGATTTCCTGCAGGCCCACCGCTTCGATATTGATCGCGTCGCGTTCGGCCGCCAGCGTGTAGAGCTTGCCGGTAAAGCGACTCAGGACTTTGCCGTAGCGTGGGTGGCGCCGGTTGAAATCCAGCGTCCAGACGCCCTGGGCATCGCATTGCACGTAGGGGCCGTGCAGGTCGCCTATGCTCAGGCGCCAGTGCTCTCCTGCTGGTTTCACCGGGTACACCTTGCCTGCCAATGGCACGAAATGATGCTCGCCGCTTGCATCCCGGTAGGGAAGGGTCAGCGCACGAAGCTCCAGTTCGCTCAGGGCAAAATCGTGGGTTTCAAACGCTTGCAGTTGCGTACGCAAGGGCCCGGTGAGGTCCAGGTCGGCCAGCGTCAGTTCGCCCGACGACGGCCTGACCTGGCTCTGAATAGCCGGGGTCTGGGGTAGCAGCCTATCCACCTCCTTGCGCAGTGACGCCAGTTGCGCCACGCCACACACAAAGGCCCTGAGCGCGTGTTGCCAGCGGTGTTGCTGCAAGTCCTCGGCGGAGATTTTGAATTGCTGGTAGCTGCGCCATACCACCAGCGGGTAGGCCAGCTTTCCGGCCATGAACTGCAAGCCCTTGGGGATGCCCTCGGTGAACAGGCTGGTGATGGCGTCCCATTGTGCCTCGCACGCGGGGGAAAACTGCGTGTCGAGCATCTGCTGCAGCATCTGGAGGTTGTCCTGATACAGCCGGCCCAGCACATTGCCGTCGATGGTCGCGGCACCGAGGCGGATTTCCGAGAACCCACGGCCCCAACGCTCGCCGAGCAAATTGCGGTAGGTGGCCTGATGGGGCTCCTGCATCTGGCCGACGACCCAGTCCTGCAGGGTGCCGGGGCTGGTGATCGCGTTGACCAGGGCGGCTTCATGCGCGTATTCCTTCAGCAGGTGCTTGGGACTGTAGGGCGCGTACAGGATCAGGGGCCCGGCAGTTCCGGTTCTCGCCCCGATCAGGTAGCAGCCCAGGGCTTTGACCGGTGCTGCGCCCGGGGTGGCGATCAGCTCGAGCGGGCGAATGGTTGCATTGACGCCCGCCACCGCGTCGCGCGCCACGGCATCCGGCATATCAAAGATTTGCTGGATGTAGCTCCAGGCTGATGCGGACAATCGCTCCTCGAGGGTTTGTTCATGGGCGTATTGCAGCAACTGCCAGGGCAACTGCCGACAGAACAGTTGGCGCCGCTGGCGGCTGTCCTCGGTGTCACTTGCGAGGAGCGTCGTGAGTTTCTTCTGATAAAGGTTTTTCAACCCCACTTGCCGAACCAGTTGCACCACGGCGTTGCCGTCCAGTTCCGCCGGTAATGGCGTGGCGGTCCGCGAACGCGGGCGAATATCGTCACCGTTCAGCTGGGGCAAGTGCCGCAGCGCGAAGTCCACGAGGGTCTGGACATTGCCCGTAAGGTCGATACGACCGGGGATCAAGATGCCTTCCGGGTTGATCACCTGCCCCGGAAAGCGCTTGCTGAGCAGGTCCGAGAGGAGGGGCAGGACCTCATTACGCAAGGGCGTGATGCCATGCAGGTAGTCGCGTTCGTCCGGTGCGCTGACGCGATACTGTTCCAACAACTCGGCCTGCAGGATCTGCTCACGGGGTGCTGCCATGCCCAGCCACACCGGCAATGCCTGCTGATAGGTGACGGCCTTCGCGATCGCGATGGCGCGCGGCAGGTTGGTCGGCGGTGGTCGTCGAATCAGGTTGTCCATGCAGTCCTGAAAGCGCTCTGCGCTCAATCGCATCGAGAACAGATGGTCAATCTCGTCACGCATGAAGTCGCTGTAGGTCTGTTGCCGGTTGTGCAGCAGGTGATCGTCGATGCGTCGCAGCGGACCGAGCTGGCAGACCCGATGGGGTATGTACTGCGAGACCGGCAGGTTTTCCACCAGGGGCAGACGCTTGAGGGGATCGCGCAGGCGTCGCACCAGTGCGTCGCACAACGCCTTGATCGACCCGAATGACTCGTAGCCACTGCGCGGGGTCCATAGCAGCGCCACGCCGGAGTTGAACGGATCGATGCCGCCGCGCTCGGTCAAGACAAAACAATTGGCCAAGGCATGCGGCGTGTTGTCCGTGCCGAATCTCAAGGTCAGGCCGTACGCATCCGGTATGAACCCGTTCAGGCCATGGCGGGTCAGCCGGCTCATGCCGTCGGCGTTGAGCACGCTGTCCAGCAGCACCACGCTCTCGGCGGACAGGCTCTTGTGCAGCCAGCGCAATTGCGCCTCGCCCCGCAGCCCCTGCAACATCGCCTGGCTGAGGTGGGCCTGGTTTTGCTCCAGGAGCAGGTTGGGCAGGGTGCGCAAGTCGTTTTCGGCAAACGTGCGCAGAACCTCGTCGATAATCGCATTGAAGGTAACCAGGCCCAGGTTGTGCAACTGGGAGGCGGCGCCGGCGGTGTACGGTCCGTAGAACCAGGTCAGCGACGATTCACTCAGCGCAGTGGCTTGCCGGGCCAGGCGGGCGATCAAGTGCTGCACCATGCTGGACGACGCCAGGGGCAGGCGTTCTTCGCGCTCCAGGGCAGGGGTGGGATAGGTATTGATAAAGACGGCGTCGGGCTGCAGCTCCAGGTGTCTGCTGTCTAATTCGTCTGCCAGCGCGTGGGCTGCCAGGCTGCGCAAGGTGGGATGGTGCTTGCGCTCCTCGGCCATGGCGACCTCGATGGCCTGCAGGCGCTGCAGGTGCCGCTTGGCTTTTTCCGCCAGCACCGTAGTCGGGCGGCCGTTGCCGCTGGTGACGGGATGCACGCTCCAGCGCCCGTCGGTTTCCTCGGCCAGCAACCGACTGTCGAGCATGGCACGCACATCCAGGGCACTGTCGAGCAACGCCGCCAGGTCGACGTCGCCGCCACTGCGCCGATACAGCCCCAGCGCATAGTCGAGGTTGTCGAGCTGCTTGCTGACAATGTCCTCGAGTGTCTCCTGAAACACATCGCCGACCACGGGCTTACCGGTCACCTGGACCTCATCCATGCCAATAAACACGCTGCGCTCCTCCACGGAGAGGAAATTGAGCAGTTCATCCTCGTGCCCGGCGGCCTTGAGCATGGCCAATAGCGCGTTGTCGAGGTCTTGCAGGTTCGCGAGCACCTGCAAGCCGCGTGTCTGGGTGTAGAGATACGCGTGGGTGTTGCTGATCATCAGCGTGCTGGCGAGGTCGACGTAATGTTGAAAAGGCGCATGCACCCGCACCTTCTCGATATTCAGCTGCGGATCGAAGGCGCTGCGCGCGGCCTGGTCCGGCAGGAACAGCGCGCGCAGTTTCTGGTTTTCCTCGGTGGACACGATCCATGCCTGGTGCTTGAGCAGCAGGTCGGCGCGGAACTTGTCACTGATCACCCGCGCGAAAAACTGCAGGCGTGACTGCGTGCCGTCGAAGTCTTCATTCCAGTAGGTCTGCAGCAGGCTGCTCAATAACGTTGAGAGGATCGCGCTGGTCTGTTCGACCACGTTGTCCCAGCGCTGTTGGTCCTCGGCCAGTTGCTGTGGAGTGAAGGCGCTGGTGTCATGCGCGAGATTGAAATACGTGTGCGTCTGGCCTGCCGGCCAGGCCTGTTGCACATAAAAACGCAACAGTGTGTCGCGCAAAGGCTCAGAGGCAACCCAGTGCCCGCCCACGACGGTGAAGGAATTCACGCGTGTGTCGGCCTGTTTCAGACGACGGAAATGAGGGTGGGCCATGATCCCGAGCAAGGTGTCGAGCATCGCGTGCAGGCTGGGGAGTTGGCGCAATTGGCTGAGCATTGCTGCGACGTTTTTTTGTTGGCTGGCGCGGATCGCCTGCTCTTGATCCTGCATCACCGCCCCCTCGATGATGGCCGTGGTCACCGCCAGGCGCGCACCGGCCGGCAGCGCGTCACGGGTGTCGATGGACACAAATTGCAGTAACTCACTGCGCTGGCTGGGGTGTGTCAGGCGCTCTTCGAGCGTACTGATCAGGGTGGTGCGGTGGTCGAACAGCTCGAGTCCGCCGTAAGGCGTGTAGAGCACGGCCTTGCCGTCGTCGGGCGTCGGGCTCATCAGGAACGCGCCCGCCAGCACGATGGCGGGTTGGCCGCTGAGGTTGACCAGCAACCTGTCGACCTGCATGGGAAAGCCATGCACCGTGGCGTCCTGGCGTGCCGTGTGAGTGGCGTAATACAGCGTGTGCAGCCACTCGAGGTCCCTGACCGTGAACCCCAGCGCGCGCTCTCGTGGCGTAGGTTCCTTGCGGCGGGTCGGGCGAAGGAACTCATCGAAAAAGTACGGTGGGGTAACGCGCGCCATGGTGCATTCTCCGTTGTTGCAGCGGGTAGGAGGCCCAAAGTAGGGGCTGGCACGGTGGGCAGGGCGGTAGATAACTGGCGCGTACTGCAAGCGCCCGTTGACAGCAGGCACGGGAGGCGTTGTTTAATCGGCGGTCTGGATTCTTGTTGTCTCTTCCAATTATAAAATCGGAGCTACAGATGTCTGCCCAGTCCCCGATAGTTGACAACGCAACAGCGCTCATCGGTTTTGACGACCTGGTGGGGTTGCTGCACGCCGTGTTCGTGAAGCACGGCACGTCGCCGCAAGTCGCCGCGATCCTGGCGCACAACTGCGCCAGCGCCGAGCGTGACGGCGCCCATAGCCACGGGATCTTTCGTATCCCCGGCTACCTCAGCACCCTGGCCAGTGGCTGGGTCGACGGCAAGGCCACGCCGGTGGTCACCGACGTCGCCTCCGGCTTCGTGCGCGTGGATGCCGGCAACGGCTTCGCGCAGCCTGCACTTGAAGCGGCGCGTGCGTTGCTGGTGGACAAGGCCCGCAGTGCCGGCATCGCGCTGCTGGCGATCCACAACTCCCATCACTTTGCCGCGCTGTGGCCGGATGTCGAACCCTTCGCCGAAGAAGGGCTGGTGGCCTTGAGCGTGGTCAACAGCATGACCTGCGTGGTGCCTCACGGCGCCGACCGGCCACTGTTCGGCACCAACCCCATCGCGTTCGCCGCCCCGCGTGCCGACGGCCTGCCGATTGTCTTCGACCTGGCCACCAGCGCGATTGCCCACGGCGACGTGCAGATTGCCGCGCGCAAGGGTGAGCGCTTGTCGCCGGGCATGGGCGTCGACAGTCTCGGCCAGCCCACCACGGACCCCAAGGCGGTGCTGGAAGGCGGTGCATTGTTGCCGTTTGGCGGGCACAAGGGCTCGGCGCTGTCGATGATGGTCGAACTGCTGGCGGCCGCCTTGACCGGCGGTAACTTTTCCTTCGAGTTCAACTGGGCCGACCATCCGGGCGCACGTACACCCTGGACCGGGCAGTTGCTGATTGTGATCGACCCGAGCAAAACCGCCGGGCAAAGCTTTGCCGAGCGCAGCCAGGAACTGGTGCGGCAGATGCATGCGGCGGGGTTGCGGCGTTTGCCCGGAGATCGACGTCATCGCACACGGGCGAAGTCGCAGGCGGCAGGGATCGAGATCGAAGCGAAGGATTTGCGGCAATTACAGGAACTGGCGCAGGGGTAGGAGGGGCTGCGCGCGGCGCAGCCCCGGCGCCTCAGTTGCGGCGACCCAGCAACAGGCCAACCACCAGGCCGAAGCCTGCGGAGATGGCCACGGTCTGCCACGGGTGGCCACCGATGTAGGTTTCGGTGGCATCCACTACCGGTTTGCTGCGTTCGCGCACGTTGGACACCGAGTCCAATGCCTGCTTGAGTTTGATGGCGACCTGTTCGCGCAGGGTTTCGCCCTCCTCACCTACCAGCGAAGCGCTGCTTTTGAGCAGTTTGTCCGATTCTTCGATCAGTGCCGTCAGTTCACTGAACGCTTGATCCTTGATTTGATCTTCAACAGCTTGGGCGGCGGTTTTGCGGGCCATGGGTGTGACTCCTTGCAGGTGAATGTGACAGTGAACAATGGAGTGCCGGGCGGCGGCAAAAGTTGCAGTTTTTTTGCCTGGACGTGCTTGCCGGGAAAATCCGAATCCGGAAAATTCGACCTACAGTGTAAGATGTCGCCTATTTGTGCAGCAGGTAATTCAACATGAGCTTCAATCTCGCCAACAAGACCCTCGCCGAACGCGCCGAGCTGGAAGATGAAAAGTCGCGCCTCTACGACCTGTGGCAAACCAACCTGGGCAAGGCCAAGGGCGAAGCGGCGCGGTTGTTCGGTGAGCGCGCCAAGCGCAAGGGCAAGTGGGCTGAATGGGTGCGTGCGGAACTCGACGGCATGTCGCCACCGGAGTTCTCCAACATGGTGCGCAGTGAAGTCAACAAGCTGATGGCAGCGGCGAAGTAAAGCCTTCGACAATCGCCTCGCGCACTTTAAGCAGCATCGGGTCCAGCTGGGCCTGGGTGCGCCAGCCCAGCTCCACCGGGTAACGCGGCAATGCCAGCGGGCAGGGCAGCATGCGCAAACCCGTCAGCCCGGCGATGGCCTGCGCGGCGTGCCCGGGGATGGTCGCGACCGCCTGGCTGCCCTTGAGCAGATACGGCAGCGCGGCAAAATGGCTGGTCGACGCACACACATGTCGATTCAGCCCCCGCGCGGCGAGGGCTTCGTCGGTGATGCCGATAAACCCGCCGGATGACACCAGCACATGCTCACGGCGGATGAATTCCTCCAGGCTGATACTTGCCTGGTCCGAATCCACCAGGCAGCGGTAATCGCCTTCCCCCAGCACCTGCCGGCTCAAGCGGCCGTGGGCGAACCCTCCGGCGGTAATTGCCAGGTCCAGGGTCCGGTCGAGCAGGGCGCCGGCGACGATCTGGCTGTGCGTCTGCCGGAAGATCACCCGCAGCTTCGGCAACCGCAGTGCAATCGCGTCCATCAGACGACGACCGTAGGCAATCTCGAAGTCATCGGACAGCCCCAGCACCACCGAGCGCCCCTGGTAATGCGGATTGTCCGGATGGACCATCGCCAGGCTCTGCCGGCAACGCTCCAGTGCCTCACTGATCACCGGCTTCAACTGATTGGCACGCAACGTGGGCGCCAGGCCGCGTCCGGTGCGCACGAAGAGTTGATCGTCATACACCTCGCGCAAACGCCGCAGGCCTGCACTGATGGCCGATTGCGTGACGCCCAGGCGCAAGGCCGCGCGGCTCGCGCTGGACTCGTCGTGGAGGGCTTCGAAGGTTTTCAGCAGGTTCAGGTCGACCTGGGTGATATTTATCTGGCTCATATCATTCAGCACTGAGGTGGGCTTTATTCATGATCGAGCCTGACACGAGAATGGGCAACCCCCCCTTGTTCGGAGTGATCGTGATGCCTGTTTCTACCGTGGCCGCTTTGCAAATTGGCTCATTACCGGGCGGCAAAGCCCAGACCCTTGAGCAGATCCTGGGCTATGAGGACGAGATCCTGCGCAGTGGCGCGAAGCTGGTGGTGATGCCCGAAGCCTTGCTCGGTGGCTACCCCAAAGGCGAAGGCTTCGGCACCCAGTTGGGCTATCGCCTGCCCGAGGGCCGCGAAGCCTTTGCCCGCTATTTCGCCAATGCCATCGACGTGCCTGGCGTAGAGACCGAGGCCTTGGCCGGCTTGTCGGCGCGTACCGGCGCCAGCCTGGTCATCGGCGTGATCGAACGCAGCGCCAGCACGTTGTATTGCACCGTGCTGTATTTCGAACCCACCGGCGGCCTGGTGGCCAAGCACCGCAAGTTGATGCCCACCGGTACCGAACGGCTGATCTGGGGCAAGGGCGACGGTTCGACCTTGCCGGTGATTGACACCGCGGTCGGCCGCGTCGGCGGCGCGGTGTGCTGGGAAAACATGATGCCGCTGCTGCGCACCGCGATGTACGCCAAGGGCGTGGAGGTGTGGTGCGCGCCGACGGTGGATGAGCGCGAGATGTGGCAGGTCAGCATGCGTCATGTGGCGCATGAAGGGCGTTGCTTTGTGGTCAGTGCATGCCAGGTACAGGCCTCGCCCGAGGCGTTGGGCATCGAGGTTGCCAACTGGCCGGCGGAGCGGCCGTTGATCGCGGGCGGCAGCGTGATTGTCGGGCCGATGGGCGACATCCTGGCCGGGCCATTGCTGGGAGGCGCCGGGCTGCTGACAGCCCAGATCGACACCGATGACCTGGTGCGCGCGCGATATGACTACGACGTGGTAGGGCACTACGCGCGTCCGGATATTTTCGAGTTGGTAGTGGATGAGCGCGCCAAGCCAGGCGTGCGCTACATCACCGACTAACACACGGTAATCCCTGTAGTAGCCGGCTTGCCGGCGATAGCGGTGTGTCAGCAACACTTCCAGTGACTGGCATGCCGCCTTCGCGGGCAAGCCCGCTCCCACATTTTTGAACCGTGGCCACTGGTGCCCAGCGATTCTTCATGGATCTGGATGCCAACCGCTCCAGAGCCAATGACGGGCATGGACTTCACGGGCGTTGCGCTAACCCCTGTGGGAGCGGGCTTGCTCGCGAATGCGGTGGGTCAGTCAAATCACCAGTGGCTGACACGCCGCCTTCGCGAGCAAGCCCGCTCCCACATTTTTGGACCGTGGCGACTGTGGCCCAGCGATTCTGCATGGATCTGGATGCGAATCGCTCCAACGCCAATGACGGGCATGGACTTCACAGGCGTTGCGCTAACCCTTGTGGGAGCGTGGCGACTGTGGTCCAGCGATTCTCCATGGATCTGGATGCCAATCGCTCAAGAGCCAATGACAATCATGAGCTGCGAGTTCTCCAGGCCGACAAAGTTCTTCCTCGCTTGCGCTAACCCCTGTGGGAGCGGGCTTGCCCGCGAATACGGTGGGTCAGTCAAATCACCAGTGACTGACACGCCGCCTTCGCGGGCAAGCCCGCTCCCACAGGGGTTGTTCAGCCTTGATGGGATTTGCTTTCAAGCCATTCCTCACGGGTCATTTCCCAGATATCGCGTGGGAAGATGCCTTCGACGAATTCACCGTGATCGGTCCTGATCAAACGCATGCCCGTGCGCTCGGAAATCCGCCGTGATCCCAGGTTCGGCGCAGCCTTGGGCACGCGTAAGACCGCTCGCTTGAGTACGCCGAACCAGTAGTCGGTCACTGCCGCGCTGGCTTCGGTCATCAACCCTTGCCCCTGCCACTGCGGGCCCAGCCAGAAACCGCGATTGTTGTCATGCTCGTCCATCAGGCTGACGTTGCCGATCAGTTGCCCAGGCGCTTCTTTCAGGCGGATCGACCAGTGCCATTCCCCGCCACGGGCCATGGCGGGCAAGGCGATCTGTTCCAGGTAGGTGCGCGCGCCATCGGCCGGGTAGGGCCAGGGCACCAGGGCGTTGAGGTAGCGCACCACGTCCCAATGCGCGAATTGCTGCTGGATCCCGTCGGCGTCGTCCAGGGTCAGCGGACGCAAAATCAGGCGTTCGGTGAATAGCGTCGGTTGCATGGCGGTTACCAGGTCGCGGTGTTCGGCAGGTCCAGGGTGCCCCGGTCCACGAAGCGCATCGTGCCGAACAGGCCGCCTGCGAGTTTGCCGCGCAGCACGTAGGGCAGGTTATTGAGGCTTTGGGTCTGGCTCAGGCCGAGGGTCTGGCGTAACACTGAAAACGCCGAAACGCTGACCGGCACCGTCAGAACAGTCTCGGAAAAACGTGGGATGCCTCCGCTCTGATCACTCACCCCCGACGCCAGCGGCCGGCCATTGACCTCCAGGTCCAGGGCTACGCCGGTGTAGTCGATCGCCGTTTCATTGGGGTTCTGCACCCGCAGCTTCACGGCGAAGCGCACTTCCAGGTCCTGGCTTTGCAGCGGCTCGATGCCGACCACGTTGATGTTCACCGGGTCGCGGTTGGGGAACAGCGCGCAGGCGCTCAAGGTCAGCAGCAACAGCGATACAACCATGAGCTTGCGCATTTGAAAGGGGCTCCTATTGGGTGACGTCCGGATCCTGCATGACCTTGAGGGTAGAGGACTCCGGATCAAATTCATCTTCTTCCAGCTCTATGAACTCTTCCGGCAGGAAAATGTTCAGCAGGATTGCACAGAACGCACCCACGGTGATCGGCGACTCGAAGATGTTGTGCAGCGCTTTTGGCAGCTCGCGCAGCACTTCCGGCACGGCGGCGACGCCCAGGCCCATGCCCAGCGAGATCGCCACGATCAGCACGTTGCGCCGATGCAGCCCGGCTTCGGCGAGGATCTTGATGCCGGCCACGGCCACGGTGCCGAACATGATCAGCGTGGCGCCGCCCAGCACCGGCTTGGGCATCAGTTGCAGCACTGCGCCGATCATCGGGAACAGCCCCAGCAGCACCAGCAGGCCGGCGATGAAGTACGCCACGTAGCGGCTGGCGACGCCGGTCAGCTGGATCACGCCGTTGTTCTGCGCGAAGGTCACCATCGGCAGGCTGTTGAAGGTCGCGGCCATGGCCGAGTTGAGGCCGTCGGCCAGCAAGCCCGACTTGATGCGCTTGATGTACAGCGGGCCCTTGACCGGTTGCTGGGAAATCATCGAGTTGGCCGTGAGGTCGCCGGCGGCTTCCAGCGGAGAAATCAGGAAGATCACCGCCACCGGGATAAACGCCACCCAGTCAAACGAAAAGCCGTACTTGAACGGCACCGGCACGCTGATCAGCGGCACCTGGGGCAGGGCAGCCATGTCGACGCGGCCCAGCCACCAGGCGACGACAAAGCCGAGGGTCAGGCCGATCACGATCGAGCCCAGGCGCAGGAACGGGTTATTGAAGCGGTTGAGCACCACGATGGTCAGCAGTACCAGGGCCGCGAGCCCCATATTGCTGGCGGCGCCGAGGTCGCTGGCGCCAAACCCGCCGGCCATGTCGGTGACCGCTACCTTGATCAGCGACAGGCCCATCAGGGTAATGATGGTGCCGGTCACCACCGGGGTGATCAGCTTGCGCAGCTTGCCGATGAACTGGCTGAGCACCACTTCGATAAACGCCGCGAAAAAGCAGATGCCGAAGATCGTCGAGAGGATCTCATCGGTGCCGCCGCCGCGCGCCTTGACCATGAAGCCGGCGCTGAGAATCACACTGATAAACGAGAAACTGGTGCCTTGCAGGCACAGCAGTCCGGAGCCGATCGGGCCGAATGTGCGCGCTTGCACAAAGGTGCCGAGCCCGGACACGAACAACGCCATGCTCACCAGGTACGGCACTTCGCTTTCCAGGCCGAGCACGCCGCCGACGATCAGGGTCGGGGTGATGATGCCGACAAAACTGGCCAACACATGCTGCAACGCCGCAAAAATCGCCGCGGTGAAGTGCGGGCGGTCTTCCAGGCCGTAGATCAGGTCGGATTTATAACGTGGGCGGGGGGCTTGAGCGTCAGACAAAGTACGGGCCAGGCTGGGAAATGGAGGCGCAGGATGCCAGAAAGTGCCGGTCGTCAGAAGTGTGTAAATATATTTCGAAACACCCGCATTAATTTCTCAAGTCGGCCGATAGCCTGGACAGGCCCCACACACTTATTACAACAGTGGTGCCAGAGGTCCGAACAGCGCGTTGACGCTGACGGATCGTGTCGCGGCAGGGACGCTCGCCAACACTACTTCTTGAGAGCACCCCTATGTCCCTCCGTAATCTGAACATTGCTCCCCGCGCTTTCCTCGGTTTTGCGTTCATTGCGTTGCTTGTCATCATCCTGGGTGTGTTTGCGGTCAACCGCATGACCACGATTCGCCAGTCGTCGCTGGACATGGGGACCAACCAGTTACCCAGCGTGAAGTTTCTCGGCACCATGACCGAAAACGTCCTGCGCCTGCGCATCCTGTCCTTTCGCATCCTGATCAATCGCGAGCCAGCGGCCCTGGACGAGGCCAAGACCCGCGTGGCGGTGCTGATGGACAAGGTCAAGCAGGCCCAGGCGGCCTACGCCGTGATGCCGGCCGGCCCTGAAGAAGCGGCCTTGTACAAGACCTTCGCGGCGACGCTCGACAGTTATTTCGCCGCACAGGCTGAAATGATGTCGCTGTCCCAGCAAAACAAAGTCGATGAGATGCGCACCCTGATCAACACGCGGATCAAGGACGGTACCGACCTGATGGGCGAGCAGTTGAACAAGTTGATTGCGATCAACAGTGCCGATGCCGACCAGGCTGGCCGCGAAGCCGAGGGCAGTTACCAGCAAGCCGTCAGCGGCATCATCATTGTGTCGGTGGTCGCTGCGCTGATGACCGTGCTGTTGGCCTGGCTGCTGACCCGCAGCATCGTCACCCCGTTGCGCAAGGCCGTGGAAGTGGCGGAAACCATCGCCGGCGGCAATTTGAGCAAAGTGATCGCGGATGACGGCAAGGATGAACCCGCCCGCTTGATCAGCGCGTTGGCGAGCATGCAAGCCAACCTGCGCCAGACCATCCAGCACATCGCCGGCTCGGCGACGCAACTGGCCTCGGCAGCGGAAGAGCTGAGCGCAGTCACCGAGGAAGCTTCGCGTGGCCTGCAGCAACAGAACAATGAGATCGACCAGGCCGCCACGGCCGTCAACGAAATGACCGCCGCCGTGGAAGAAGTTGCACGCAACGCGGTGTCCACCTCCGAAGCGTCCGGCCAATCCAATCAGGCCGCGCGGGAAGGGCGCGACCGTGTGGTGGAAACCGTCGGTGCGATCCAGACCATGACCCAGGATGTGCAAAACACGGCAGTGCTGATCGAAGGCCTGGCCTCCCAGGGCCGGGATATCGGCAAGGTGCTGGACGTGATCCGCGCGATTGCCGAGCAGACCAACCTGCTGGCGCTCAACGCCGCGATTGAAGCGGCACGTGCCGGTGAGGCGGGGCGCGGCTTTGCGGTGGTGGCGGACGAAGTGCGGGCCCTGGCCCATCGCACGGCGCAGTCGACCCAGGAAATCGAGAAGATGGTCGCCGGCATCCAGAACGGTACCGGTGAAGCCGTACAGTCGATGCAGCAGAGCAACCAACGCACCCAGAACACCCTGGAAATGGCGCGCGCCGCCGGCGTGGCCCTGGAGCAGATCACCCAGTCCATCAGCCTGATCAACGAACGCAACCTGGTGATCGCCAGCGCATCGGAAGAACAGGCCCAGGTCTCGCGTGAAGTGGACCGCAACCTGGTGAACATCCGCGACCTGGCCACGCAGTCGGCGGCGGGTGCCAACCAGACCAGCGCGGCCAGCCATGAGTTGTCGCGCCTGGCGGTGGATTTGAACGGGATGGTTGCCAGGTTTGTAATCTGATTGGACGTACGGTCAACCCTGGTAGGCGCCGGCAAGCCGGCTCCTGCAGGGGGTGGGCGCGAGCCGATTATTCAGGCCATTTGTGCCGGGGTCATTGCTTCCAGGCCGTGGGGTTGACCAAGTTCTTCGGCCGTTGACCGGCCAACGCCGCGAGCAGATTGTCCACCGCGCACTGGGCCATCGCTTCGCGGGTTTCATGGGTGGCCGAGCCGATATGCGGCGTGGCCACTACATTGTTCAGGCGTAGCAACGGCGAGTTGTGATCCAGCGGCTCGCGCTCGAACACGTCCAGTCCCGCCGCGCGAATCGTGCGTTTTTCCAACGCCTCGACCAGCGCCGCTTCGTCCACCACCTTGCCCCGCGAAATATTGATGAAGATCGTCTCCGGGCCCATCCGCGCGAACTGCTCGGCGCCGATGAGTTTCTCGGTTTCGGCCGTGAGAGGCAGGGTCAGGCAGACAAAGTCGGCCTGTTGCAGCAAGTCATCCAGGCTGCGGTACTGCGCGCCAAAACGCTTTTCCACGGCGGGCTTGGGCGCGTGGCTGTGGTAGATCACCGGCATGCCGAAGCCGAAATGCCCGCGCTGGGCCAGGGCCTCGCCAATGCGGCCCATGCCGATGATGCCGAGGGTCTTGCCGTGTACGTCAGTGCCGAAATGCGCCGGGCCGATATTCTTGTTCCACTGGCCGGCTCGCACCATGTCGGCCAGTTCGACCACGCGCCGGGCGGTGGCCAGGATCAGCGCGAAGCCAGTGTCGGCGGTGGTTTCAGTGAGCACGTCCGGGGTGTTGCTGAGCAGGATGCCGCGTTGGGTCAGGTAGTCGATGTCGTAGTTGTCGACGCCCACCGACACACTGGCCACCGCTTCCAATTGCGGCGCCAGGTCGAGCAATTGCGCATCCAGGCGCAGGCTGGCGCCGAGCAATCCATGGGCGCCGGGCAGGGCGTCGCGCAGCTTGGCCAGGCCGGTCTGGTCCAGCGCTTCGATCAGGGTGACGTCGGCCTGCTCATGCAAGCGCGCCATCAAGGGGGTGGAGAGTTTTTTGTACAGCACGACAGATTTTTTCATGAGGTTTTGGCCTTCAATTCAAGGGTGGGCAACGGCGCACGTTCACGGTCGCTGGCGCCGGGCTTGAGGAAAATCGTCAGCACCACCGACAGCAGCAACGCGCCGCTCATCAGCAGGTACGAGGCGCCGGGCGAGCCGGTGCTGCTATTGAGGTAACCCACCAGGTACGAGCCACCGAACGAGCCCAGGGCGCCCATGCTGTTGATCAGCGCCATGGCGCCCCCGGCGACGTTGGCCGGGAGGATTTCCGGCACAATCGCGAAAAACGGGCCGTAGGGCGCGTACATGCAGGCGCCGGCAATCACCAGCAGGGTGTAGGAACACCAGAAGTGTTCGGCGCCGAGCACGTAGGACGCATAGAACGCGATGGAGGCAATCAGCAGCGGCGGCCAGACGAAGCGTTTGCGCTTTTGCAGTTTGTCCGAGCCCCAGGACACCGCCAGCATGGCAATCACCGCCGCCAGGTAAGGCAGGGCCGACAGCCAGCCGGCCTCGACCATGTCCATCTGCAAGCCTTTCTTGAGGATCGACGGCAGCCACAACACGAAGCCGTACACGCCGATGCTCCAGCAGAAGAACTGCAGCGCGAGGATGATGACTTTCGGCGAACGGAACGCTTCGGCGTAGTTCTTCACCGCCTTAATCCCGACCTGCTCGGCGGCCAACGCGCTTTCCAGGTCTTTTTTATGCTGCTCGCTCAGCCACTTGGCGTCGGCGGGTTTTTCATCCGCCAGCTTCCACCAGATAAACGCCCAGAGCACCGCCGGCAGGCCTTCGATGATGAACATCCAGCGCCAGCTGAAATGCTGCACCAGATACCCCGATACCACCGACATCCACAGCATGGTCACCGGGTTGCCGAGGATCAGGAAGGTGTTGGCGCGCGAGCGTTCGGCACGTGTAAACCAGTGGCACAGGTACACCAGCATCGCCGGCATCACGGCGGCCTCGACCACGCCAAGCATGAAGCGAATGACGATCAGCATGTAGGCGTTGGACACCACGCCTGTCAGCGTGGCCAGCCCGCCCCAGAGGATCAGGCTGACGAAGATCAGTTTTTTAACGCTGCGCTTTTGCGCGTAGATCGCCCCCGGCACCTGGAAGAAAAAGTAGCCAAGGAAAAACAATGCACCCAGCAGCGATGACATGCCGGGGGTGATCATCAGGTCTTAGGCCATCCCGGAGGCGGCGCCGAAGCCGTAGTTGCCGCGGCCCAGGTACGCCAGGCTGTAGGTGATAAAAACGATGGGCATGATGTACCACCAACGGCGGGTGGCGAGTTTCACGGTTTCCATGGGGTTGCTCCTGAGCTTGTTGTAGTTGTGGCAACAGGTGATGGGTCAGGCAACGGATCGGTTGGGCAATTCTTCGCGCTTGGGTAAACCTTCCATGTCGCCGCGACTCTGCACGGCGCGGCTGCCGATCCAGTTGCCGCGCTGGACCGCCTCGGGAAAGCTGAGGTTTTCCAGCAGGGCACTGATCATGCCCACGGCAAAGCCATCGCCGGCACCCACGGTGTCGACGACCTTTTCGACCGGCACGGCGGCAATAAAGCCTTTGTCCATCTGCGTACGGAAGTAGGCGCCGTCCGGGCCGAGCTTGATCGCCACGGCTTCGGCGCCCTGGTCGAGGTAAAACGCGGCGATATCGGCCGGGTCGTCATAACCGGTGAGCAAGCGGCCTTCGCCCAGGCCCGGCAGGACCCAGTCGGCCAGGGCCGCCAGCGCGTTGATGGCGCTGATCATCTGCGCCTGGCTGGCCCACAGCGAAGGGCGCAGGTTCGGGTCGAACGACACGCTGCGTCCGGCCTTGCGCATTTGGGTCATCAGTTCAACCGACAGCTCGTGGGTAGCGTCAGAAAGCGCCGGCGGAATCCCGGTGGCGTGCAAGTGACGCGCCTGCAGCAGCGCCGGGCTGATGGCGGCGATGGACAAGCGGCTGGCCGCCGAGCCCTTGCGGAAATACTCCACCTGCGGGTCAGCGCCGGCTTCTTCGCGGGACTTGAGTTGAAAGCCGGTCGGGTGCAGCGGGTCGACCGCCACATGTCGGCAATCCAGGCCTTCATTTTTGAGCGTGTCGACCACAAAGCGCCCGAGGGAATCATTGCCCACCCGGCTCAGCCAGGCCACGTTGAAACCCAGGCGCGACAGGCCGATGGCGACATTGCTGTCGGCCCCGGCGATACGTTTGTGAAACTGCGCGACCTGGGCCAGGTCGCCGGTCTGCTCGGCGACAAACATCGCCATGGTTTCACCAAACGAGAGGATATCGATCTCAGACATGCGCATTCTCCGCAGGCGGTTGGCCAAGGTGGGCGAGGGTAGCGACCTGCTGTGCGGTGACCGCGACCAGGTCATCGCCCTGCAGCGGGAATTCCACGGCCCGGGTAATACCTTGAGTCATGTGCTTGAGCAGTTGTTCCCACAGATGCAGGTCGGTGGCGCCAGGCGGCAGCGCCACCAGCTTGCCGTCTGCGCGGCGCGCCACGGCCTTGCAGTGCAGGTAGTCGACGTGCCGGCCCAACAGGCGCGCGGCGGTCAGCGCGGATTGGTCCTGCCACTGCCAGTTGCCGATGTCGAACGTCATCTTCACCAGCAGGCCTTGGCGTTCGACCTCGGTGAAAAACCGCTGCATCGGCTCGATGCGCCCGCCGTACAGGGTCTGGTCGTTTTCCACCAACAGTTTGACCGAGTGACGGTTGAGCAGGGCGTGCAGGCTTTCCAGGTCGTTGGTGTCGGTGAAATAACCCAGCGAGACTTTCAGCCAGCGCGCCCCGAAGGCCTGGGCGCGGTCCAGGGTCGCGCTCAATTCGGCATTCGGCTGCGCACGGCCGGCGACCCACAGTTCCAGCGGCGATGAAAACACGCACTCCAGGCCCTGCGCAGCAGCGGCTTCGGCCAGTTGCGAGGGTTGTTCGTGGGTCAGCAGTTCTTCACGCCATTCGATGCGCTGGGCACCGGCGGAGGCCAGCAATTGGACAAAACTCAACTGGCCCTGCTGGCGGACCAGGTCGGCGCCGTAGCTGGAAAGGCTGATGGAGACGGGGTATTTATGCATTGTTGTCTACCTCTGAAACCGGTTTCATTTTTATACGCAAATCAACGCTGCAGGAGGCGGCAAGCCGGCTCCTACGTGGGGGTTGTGGAGCCTCGGACAATCAGTTGGGGCAAGAAATCCAGGGTGCGAGTCGGCTCGGTGTCACCGCGCAAACGCTTGAGCAGACAGTCGAAGGCGCTGGTGCCGATCGCCTCGGTCGGTTGGGCGAGGGCGGTGATGCCGCTGCCTACCAGCGGGTACCAGTCCAGGTCATCGAGGGCGATCAAGCCGACGTCGGCAAACAGCTCGTAGCCCAATGCCTTGAGGGCGCGGGTGCAGGCCAGTGCGGCGATGCCGTTGGCGCAGAACAAAGCCTTGCGGCCGGGTTTGGCGAGAAAGCGCTGCAGGCGCTGTTGCAACTGGTCATCCAGTTCCACGATGGCGCCGGTCAATGCCGGACGCCGGGCGATTTCGGCCTTGAAGCTGTCCAGGCGTTCCAGGCGTGAACTGGTGCCATCGGTGGCTTCGCTCACCAGCAACACATCGCGGTAACCCTGCTGTTCCAGGTGCTCCACTGCCATGCGCACCGCCGCCGGGTTATCCAGGCCGACCAGGTCGCTGTGCAGCGGCTCGAGCTTGCGGTCCACCAGCACCAGGGGCATTTCGCGTTGCAGTTCCAGCAGTTGGTCGAGGTGATGGCCGAGCGTATTTACGATCAGCCCTTCGATGTTGTAGGCGCGCAGTGCTGCCAGGTGCTGGCGCTCCTGGGCGTCATCGCGGTCGGTGTTGCACACCACCAGGCTGTAGCCGTGCTGGCGGCAGGCGGTTTCGACACCGTGCATCACGGCAATGGAATAGGGGTTGCGGATATCGGCCACCAGCATGCCGATCAGGCGCGTGCGGCCACGCTTCAAGCCACGCGCCATCTGGTTGGGGCGGTAGCCGAGTTCGTCGATGGCTTGTTCGATGCGCAGGGCGATGGCATCGGAGAGCAAGGCGCGGTCATCGCCGATAAAACGCGACACGCTGGCCTTGGACACACCCGCGCGCTCGGCCACGTCAAGCATGGTCACACGGCTGCGCTGGGCGGCGGAAAATGAATTCACGACGGTTGCACCTTTTTATTCGAGTCAAGGGCTCCAGTGACCGTGGTGCTGGCCCTGAAACCGGTTTCAGGAAACACCATCGACGACCATTCCGTCAAGGGCGGGTGACGATAGTCCTGGCCTTCATCCCGAACCAATCCGACGAATGGCGAGTGGTACCTGTTACTTCTGACAGTATCGGAGGTGTGCGTTTGAGCGCTTAATTCTCTCCAGGATAATTGCGAGGGAAGAGAAAATGCCCAGCTCACACAAACCAGCCGCCCAACCCGGTGTACGGTCTACCAAGGAGGGAGAGGCCCGCGTATTGCCGACTTTTGACGAGGTGGTAGGGGTCGATCCTGCGGACCCGGAAGGGCTGATTCCTCTGCCGGTGTCGCTGCAACCGCTGCAGTGCCGTATTCCTCAGTGGGTGCCAGGTCCCTCAGTGGGCAGAACTCATGTCCTCACGCTGTGGTGGCGGGTGCGCGGCGTGAGTGTAGAAGCTGACTCGCAGTCGTTTACCGGGCCGCTGGATCCGGCGCTTTTTCCGTACCCCTTGTATGTCCCTGTCGACTTCATGCGGGAACTCGATGCGGTGGTAGAGGCGTTTTATACGGTGACGGATGAAGGCGGCTTCGCGACGCCATCGTTTCCCTGGACGCTGACGGTGGATAACAACCCGCCAAGGTTTCAGGATCCGGACGACAAGGCGCGTTTTGTCGACCCTGCCATAGAGGCGTCCGGCATCACCGAAGCCGTGTTGGCCGCCAACCCGTTCATCGAAGTCGAGATACTGGCCTACATTGGCCGCGCGGCTCGTGATCTGGTCGGTTATTACCTGAGCAATAACACACCGCCGTTTCCGCCCATCCAGACGGGCAGGCAGGAATTTCCATTGATCACCGATCCGCTGATTCTGCGGATTCCTGCCGAGCATTTTCGCGGCCTCAGTAACGGGATCGCCTATTTGCAATACCGCTTATATGATCGCGCCGGAAACTTTACGTTGGCATTCAGTGCTCCGATGGATTTCCAGGTCAACCTGATTGCTGACCCGAGCAGCTTGCCTGCGCCTGATATTCGTCCACCTGCCTATCTGGACTTCCTGATCAAGCGTGATGATGCGCGAGCGCGGGTCGCGGCGCGGATTCCCCGTGAATACGATGATTTTGCAGCGGGCGACCGTGTCGTGATGTTCTGTGACGGTCGCCCTGTGCTGCCGGCAATACCTATCACCGGCTTCCCATTTGCGGTCGAGATACCCTGGGATATCTTGCGCGGGTCCGGCCCTCTGGCGCGTACCGAGGTGCAAGTCAGATACGAGATTCAACGTGCGGGGCGCCCACCCGTGCCTTCGCCGTCGAGTTTTTTCTGGGTCGACCTGACTATCGCCGGACAGGATCACGCCAATGCGCCCGCGCTGCTCAATACCACGCTGGAGCGGGTGGATGTGTACGGCAAAGGCTCTGGATTACACAATGAACTCGATTTTCGTGATGCGACGGCTGGCGCTGAGGTATGGGTACGCCTCTACCAGAACCCGGTGGCGGGAGAGCGGCTGGAGCTGTATTGGAACGGCGTGGGGCCGGTGGCCCACTATGAAGTGCAGCCGGGAGATGTGTTCGACCAGCCGGTACCGTTCACGGATGTGCCCGGTAACGTGATTGTCAGCGGTGGTGATTTCCCGGACTTGCCGGTGTATTACACCACCAGTAACGGGGTGAACGAACAGCATTCAGACTCGACGCCCGTCAATGTTCATGCGGCGCCGTTGATTCAGTTTGATGCCCCATTGATACAACATACCCTGCACGGCCCTGTCAACTATCTTACTTGCGAATCGCGCCCGGCTATTTGCCATGGAGTGTATTGGTTCATACGCGATGACAGTCGATTTCAAACTGGGGATGAAATTCAATTTTTTTGGCAAGGTTATACACAGAATAACGGCGAAGAGCCGATTGCAGATACTGACTTCAGCGTAACGGTTAATTATGTCGCCAACGGGCAAGCGGTCAGGGTGTGGCCATGGGACACGAAGATTGAACCGATGCAGAGATTTGCATCGGCGATCGCCAGGTTTTTCGTACTTCGGCGGGGTGTTGTGATAGGCCAGTCCGCCCAGAAACTGGTGCGTATTGATCGCGTGTATCCCGGTTCTGGAAGGATTTGTCAGCCAGGCGATGAGGGTTTTTGTGATTCACTGGACGATGAATGCCCGAACAGTCAGGGATGATTGCAGGGAAGTTAGAACCCACTGATTTGTTTGAGTGAGCCTGTCTCCATCATTCAGCCGTGGATACACTTCGGTTGCGGAATCGCTTGAACTTTTTTTGTCGGTGAGTGGCGGTAGGGATAATAAGAAAGTTGCACATGCTGTGTGGATCTATGGGCGTCGTCGCGCGCTCGACAGAGTAATCTTTTATACCAAAGAGAGTGACTCACATGAAAAAGATAGTTCCCAAGTCCAAACAAACAGGTGTGGGGCCCACCACGGTTCCCGTTGTACTGCCTGCCCCGACTATTACCGGGTTGGTTGATCCGGTCGAATACCCGGGCCTGATTTTCAGAGAAGCGGCCGATAAAAACTTTCTTGAAGTGGATATTCCGCTGTGGTCTCCCGCGCCTACCAACCCGTTAAGGCCCGATACCCTGGATATCCATCTTGATGATTTCCCTGATTTCCTGGCGACCGGGCGCATCAGCAGTGAACCGGTATTTTTCCCACCGCCCATTCCGGACTTCTATACGGTCAATATTGCGCGGCGATTCCTCACTGAAGGCGATCACACGCTCAGCTACAGAGTCATCCAGAGCTCCGGGAATGACTCAGGCTCGTTTGGAGCGCCGCTGGTCATCGACCGAACGGCTCCCTACGACAGCATTCCCGACGGGCCTCGCCGTTTGACGCTACCGCCTGGATGGACGGGCAGCGTCACTCAGACGCTGCTGGACGCAAACCCCACCGGCGTACCCTTCGGGATTCCAGCGTATGTCGCGGAGGGGGCCGAGCCCGGTGATACATGGCGCGCGTACAACGGCGACTCACTGGAGGTTCTTGGGGAGGGCCCGGTGTTCCCCGACAGCGTGGTGCGCTTCACCCAGGCCATGGCCGATATGGGGGATGGCCCTCGTAGGTTGAGGTACCGCTTGGTCGATGTCGCCGGCAATATCAGCGACCCTTCGTTCGAACTGCCTATCTCGGTGGCGTTGCGACCTGCGCCAGTATTCAGCCCGCCGGGTGTAAGGGATGCGCTTTCCTTGACGGGCGTGGGTGACCGCCTGATTAATCGTATCGATACCGCCGCCTCTTCCGGCATGTTTGTGATTATTCCGATTTACGATGCTGATCGCGCGAACGATCAACTGCTGGTGCGCCTGACCACCACGCATGGTTCCCGGGACGTAGGCCCCTACCCACTGGGTGGGTCTGCACTGCCGTACAACTTCCATGTGGGCTTTCAGACGCTGGTCGACTTGTACGCTACGAGTACCGGCAGGATCAACTTGAGGGTGGAATATGCGGTGGATCGAGGGGGGGTGATGCATTGGGTCCCCACGCCTACCAATATCGACCTCGACCTGCAGGTGGGGGGGCCGATCAACCCTTGGGAGCCTGAGCTGATCAACCCCAACCTGCCAGAGCCAATCCTGACGGGGCGTGGCTCAGGGTTGACCAACGAATTGGATGACCGCGACTCACAGATGAATGCCGATGTCGTCGTACGCCTGTGGAGTGCTGCTCCGCCGCCGTCTGCAATGCGCTTCTGGATCAACCTGTTCTACCAAAACGAACTGGTCGATAGAAAAGAGGTGGACCCGGCGACCGCCATGCCCGGTGATGAGATCGACATGGAAGTGCCATGGCCGTACATCCAGAAGCATTCCAACAACGTGATTCCACTGCGCTGGGAACTCGAGATCAGTGGGACCACCAACCGGGTTTCATCACCGTCCCAGGACATCAACGTCAATGCCAACGTGATTGCGTTCCCTCCACCCCGGGTCCCTAAGGCCTTGGAAGAGATCCCAGGTATTGCGCCTGCAGAAATCGTGTGCAGCACGTTGCAAGGACCGGATCGCGAGGTGCATGTATTTGTGCCACCTCATGAACTGTTGGCGGTCGGCATGATTATCACGCTGAATTGGACGGGCTGCAGTGACAATGATGGCGCAGTCCCTATTCCTGCGGCGAGCGGGCCGTTTCTGTTCGGGCCATTGAACTTCGAGCAGACCCAGTTGGGCTTCACTGTCCCCGTCAGGCCTTACGAGACCTACGTGAAACCCATCAGTGCGGCAGCGCTGGATATGGGGTCGGTCAATATCACCTACACCGTACCCATCATTGGTACCCCATCTCCTGTTCTTTCCGCCGAAGCCATCCTGTTGGTGAGAGGGATTCGCCCAGGTCTGGTCTACTGTGACGGTTCACCTTGGCCGAGTTGAGAGCGGGCCTATGTCGTACTAAAAAGAGGAGCCTGGCTCCTCTTTTTTTTTGACCATTGAGGCGTCGGGCAACTCAGCTATTAATCGCAGATAAGTCCTACATACCCATTCCCCCTTCCTCACTAACCTGCGCCCCGTCATGACCTGGGCCTATCTCGCTTGGTGCCGGTCAATTCGTTCCCTTTCGGGAAGGTTCTTTACGGGTATACATGCAATGACTATCGATGCACGGTTCAAAAAACATCCTTTGGCCCTGGCGCTCCAGGTGCCTGCTGTCGGCCTCCTGTTGCTGGGCGCCACCTTCACCCATGCCACCACCACATTGCACCCAGGCTTGGAACGCACTATCGAGGCCGGTGTACGGGTGGACGACTGGATCATCAGCGAGAATGCCCACTTGACGTCCAACGGTGCCCAGATGCTTCAGTCGCGAGTGACTGCCGGTGCACTGACCCTGAACGCAGGTAGCAAGGCGCAGGACATTTACGCGACCCAGGGTTCGCAAATCAACCTCGACGGCGCATCGGTAGAAGCCCGCGGTACCGCCGCCTTTGCCATCAACCTGCAAGGCAGCAACGCCCAGATCAGGGGCAGCCAGGTCATCAATCACAACGGTGTCGGCCTCTTGGCTGCACGTAACTTCCTCACTGATGAGGGTTCGACAGCCACTGTTTTCGACAGCACTATCCTGGGCTCCACTGAAGGTGCGCGGGCCACCTCATTCAGCCAACTCGACTTCTTTGGCTCGGATGTCATTGCAACCGATGATGATGGCATCGGCGTATTGTTGCTGGGCGGGGCCGCCAGTGCGGTCGCCAGCGTCATTACCGGTGGCGAGAATGGTGTACGCCTGAGTTATGAAAGTGCGGACATGAACAGCAGCAGCCTGGTATTGAACCGCTCGCATGTCGAAGGTCGCAACGGTGCCGCGCTATTGGTGGAAGGCGACGAATACGGCACGACCGAGGCAGATATCCACGTGCTCAACGGCTCGACCTTGAGCGGCGGCAACGGCAATATCCTGGAAGTCACCGGCGGCGCCAGCGCCAACATGAACGTCGACCGCAGCGTCCTGGTGGGTGACATCGTGGTCGAAGAGGGCGGCAGCGCGAAAGTGCAGCTCAACAATGGCTCCTGGCTGACCGGCCAGTTGAAGAACGTCGCCGAGTTGAGCGTCAACGATGCCTCCAATTGGGTATTGGTAGGCGACAGCAATGTCGACGCCTTGAAGATGGGCGGCGGCGCCGTGCACTTTGGTGGGCCGGATGAGTTCTACCAGTTGGACGTCAAGAGCCTGGAAGGCAACGGCACGTTCATCATGCACACCGACTTTGCCACCCACCAGACCGACTTCCTCAACGTGGAAGGCAAGGCCGAGGGGAACCACCGCCTGTTGCTGGACGCCACCGGTTCGGAACTGGCCAGCGGCAAGCCGATCAAGGTGGTGCATACCGAAGGCGGCGACGCACACTTTTCCCTGGTGGGCGACACCGTGGACATCGGCGCCTATGCCTATGGTCTGCAAAAGGACGGCAACGACTGGGAACTCGACCCGACGCGTCGCGGTACCAGCACCAGCGCCCACTCGGTACTGGCGTTGTTCAACAGTGCGCCGACCGTGTTGTACGGCGAATCGTCCATCCTGCGCACCCGCATGGGTGAATTGCGCTTCAGCGATGGCAAGGACAATGGCCTGTGGATGCGCAGCTACGGCAACAAATATGAAGTGGCCGCCAACAAAAACGGTGCCGGTTATGCGCAAACCCAGAAGGGCTTCACGATTGGCGCCGACGCGCCGTTGTCCAGCGGTGATGGTCAGTGGCTGGCCGGTGTCATGGCCGGTCACAGCAGCTCGGACCTGAACCTCACCCGTGGCAGTAAAGGCGAGGTCAAGAGCTACTACCTGGGTGCCTACGCCACGTGGCTGGACGATGAGAGCGGTCTGTATTTCGACGGTGTTGCCAAGCTCAACCGCTTGCACAACGACGTGAACGTGATCATGAGCGACGGCAAGAAAGCCAAGGGCAGCTACGCGCAAACCGCCGTGGGGGCCTCGGCGGAATTGGGTCGCCATATCAAACTGGACAACGACTTCTTCATCGAACCCTACGGCCAGTTGTCGGCAACCATCACCCAGGCGCAAAGCTATGAGCTGTCCAACGGCCTGCAAGCCAAGGGTGATCGCTCCAGCTCCGTGGTCGGCAAGGTGGGCGTGACCACCGGCAAGAACATCCAGCTGGACAGCGGCGGTGTGTTGCAGCCGTACCTGCGCACCGCGCTCGCCCATGAGTTCGACCAGAGCAACAAGGTGTTCGTCAACGATCAGAGCTTCAACAATGATCTGTCGGGCTCGCGGATCGAGCTGGCGGCAGGCCTGGCCATGTCGGTTTCCAAGAACGTCAAGCTGCATGCGGATATTGAAACCAGCAAAGGCAAGAAGATCGACCAGCCTTGGGGCGTCAACTTCGGTGTGCGCTACGATTTCTAAGGCGCACACACACTTGAACAGGGGAAGCTAGGGCTTCCCCTTTTTTGTGCCTTCAGATCAGTACGCCCAGCCAGGTCGAACCCAGCAGGAGCAAGGCCATGCACTGGTTGAAACGGCGCATGGCCTGCGCCGAGCGCAAGACCCGGCTGGAGCCTGCGCCCAGCATCGCCCAGGCGCCGAGACAGGGCAGGGAAATCAGGAAAAACACCAGCGACAGGATCAGTACCTGGTGCTGGCGGTCTGCGCCAGTGCCGGCGAACACACTGACCACCGCCAATGCCATCATCCAGGTCTTGGGGTTGATCAATTGCAGGCTGGCGGCGCCCGTCAAGCCCAGGCGTGTGTGTGCCGATTGCGGGTCTATCGCAGTTGTCGGTGCGCGGAAAATCTGCCAGGCCAGGTAACTCAGCCACGCCACTCCAGCCCACTGCATCGCGCTTTGTACCCTGGGCAGTTGCACCAGCGACTGGCCCACGCCGGCTCCCACCAGCAGCACGATTCCCGCCGCGCCGGCGCAGGCCCCGAGGATGATCGGCAAGGCGGCCTTGAAGCCATACCGCGCACTGTTGCTTAGCACCAGGATATTGGTGGGGCCGGGGGTGATGGAGGCGACGAAGGCGAACAGCATGAACGGCAGCAACGTGGGCAACATGGCGGGTGACTCCGGTAAACCAATCGATGGAGTCGATCTTCGCCAGCGCGCACGTTACCTGTCTGGAAGATTTGAGCAGCGCTTGCGGTACGCGGCGGGCGTCAGGCCGTAGGCGCGCACGAACCAGCGACCGAGGTGGCTCTGGTCGGCAAAGCCCAGGGCGATTGCCACATCGGCCGGTTGCTCGCCCTTGGCCAGCCAGTGCCGGGCGCGCGCCAGGCGCAGTTGCACCAGATAGGCATGCGGCGGCAGGCCGAAGGCGCTCTTGAACGCGCGGGTCAGGCGGAAGCGGTCGACGCCACAGGCCAGCGCCAGTTCATCCATGCCGACGTCGTGATGCAGGTGGGCGTGCAGGTATTCTCGCGCCTTGTGGGCCACCCGCGGCAGGCGTGGATCCTCGCGGTAACGGCTGCGCCAGTGCAGTTGGGCCGTGAGGCGCTCGAGCAACTGGTCCATGGCCTGTTGCCGCACGATGCGCAGTTCGCCACTGTGCAGGGTCTGGAACACCCGGCTGGTGGCAATGGCCAGGCGCGGGTCGCTGGTCAAGGTGTGGGCGAAACCCAGCTGGCTGTCGAGCCGCGCCTCTTCGAACACCGCACTCACTTCCCGCGCCAGCCACTGCGGGTCGAGGTAGAGCATGTGGTAGGTAAAGCCGTCCGGCGTGGGCGCATCGCCGTCATGCAACTCGCCGGGCTCGACCAGGAACACTTGGCCGGGCACGCTGTTGTGGCGGGTGCGACGGCAGTTGAATTGCTGCACGCCTTGTTCAGTCACGCCGACCAGGTAGCTGTCGTGCCAATGGGGGTCGTAGGCATGCCCCTCGAAATGCGCGCGCAGGGTCTCGATGCCGGTGTCGGCGTCCTGGGACAGGTCGATCCAATTGCGTGCGGCCATAAGACACCGGGACGGAATGTGTAAGGGTATTAGCGCCCAGCGGCTCCAGGGCGTCTAGAAGGTTTGTGCAGCCTAGCCGAACAGTCCGGCGGCGATATTGATCGAGAAACCCAGGATCGCGGTGTTGAACAGGAATCCGATCAACGACTGGCCCAGCACCACCTTGCGCATGCCCCGGGTGGCAACGCCGACGTCGGAGGTTTGCACCGCCACGCCGATGGTGAAGGAAAAATACAGGAAGTCCCAATAGTTGGGGGTCAGCAAGCCTTCGGCAAAACGCAGCGCCGGCTCCTTGCCCTCCCAGGTGTAATAGAGGCGGGCGTAATGCACGCTGAAAATCACCCCGATCAGCAGCCACGAACCGATCACCGTCAGCCCGGTAAAGCCGTAGTGCAGCAGGCGCTCGGACGTGGTCAAGTCCTTGCTGCCGACCAGCTCGAACGTGATGGTGGCCAAACTCGCGATGGCCGCGATGCACACCATGAACAGCACCAGCCCGGCGTTTTCATCCTCGATCTCGGCGATGCGTTTCACATCCTGGGCCTTGGCGCGGATGGTCAGCCACAGCATCAGCACCAGGTAGGTCCAGACCCCGGCGTTCCAGCCGATGAGGATTTTGCTCACGAGAGTATCCGCCGGCGCCAGGATGCCCACGGCAAGGCCGAGCACGGCGGCGGAAGAGAGGCGAGGGTGGGTACGGGCTAGAAACGGCATGGCAGCTCACACATGGCTATTTGTGAGCACCTTAGCGCATTCTGAAGCGGCTGGCCCAATGGTGAGCTTGTGGGGAGCTGGGGGGGGGTATGGGGGGAGCATGGGCTCATGGGGTGAACATGACTTCATAAGGTGAAGATGGGATGGCTCCAGGGGGTGGACTGGCTTCATATGGTGAGCTGGTGTCATGGGGTGAGCATGGCTCCATGTGGTAAAGATGGCTTCATGGGGTGAACGGGTGTCATGTGGTGAGCATGGCTTCATGTGTTAAAGATGGCTTAATGTGGTGAGCAGGCTTGTTGTGGTGAGCGGGCTTGCCCCGCGTTGGGCTGCGAAGCAGCCCCAATAGTCTCACCGCGGTTTTCCAGATATTCCGGGGTGGATGGTTTTGGGGCCGCTTCGCAGCCCAACGCGGGGCAAGCCCGCTCACCACATGAAGCCCGCTCACCACAACAAGCTCACCGGCCACAACAAGCCAACCAGCCAAAAAAATCTAAGCATTCCTCACAAGAAGCACCGCCCGCATCAGCCCTTCTTGCGCACCAGCTTCATCACCACCACAAAAAACACCGGCACAAACACCACCGCCAACGTCGCGGTAATCATCCCGCCGATCACCCCGGTACCAATCGCCTGCTGGCTCGCCGAGCTGGCGCCGGTGGCAATCGCCAGTGGCACCACGCCGAGGATGAACGCCAGCGAGGTCATGATGATCGGTCGCAACCTCAGCCGTGCGGCCTTGAGGGTCGCATCGATCAGGTCTTCGCCCTGGTCATACAGGTCCTTGGCAAATTCGATGATCAGGATCGCGTTCTTCGCCGACAGCCCGATGATGGTGATCAAGCCGACCTTGAAGAACACATCGTTGGGCATGCCACGCAAGGTCACGGCCAGTACCGCGCCGAGGACGCCCAACGGCACTACCAGCAGCACGGAGGTCGGGATCGACCAGCTTTCATACAGCGCCGCCAGGCACAGGAACACGATCAGCAGCGACAACCCCAACAGCAAGGGTGCCTGCGAGCCGGACAAGCGTTCCTGCAACGACAACCCGGTCCATTCCTGGCCAAGGCCCGCCGGCAACTGGCTGACCAGGCGCTGGATTTCTTCCATCGCTTCGCCGGTGCTGTGGCCCGGCGCGGCTTCACCACTGATGGCAATCGCCGGATAACCGTTGTAGCGGGTCAGCTGCGCCGGGCCCTGGGTCCACTTGGCTTCGACAAACGCCGACAGCGGTACCATCTTTCCGGCGTTGTTGCGCACGTGGATCTTCATCAAGTCGGCGACCTGGCTGCGCTGGTCACCTTCGGCCTGCACCACCACCCGCTGCATGCGGCCCTGGTTGGGGAAGTCGTTGACATACGCCGAGCCGATGGCCGAGGACAGCACGTTGCCGACATCGGCAAACGACACGCCCAGCGCATTGGCCTGCTTGCGGTCGACTTCCAGCTGCACCTGTGGCGCCTCGGCCAGGGCGCTTTCGCGCACGTTGGCGAGGATCGGGCTTTTTTCCGCGGCCGCCAGCAGTTCGGTACGGGCCTGCATCAATGCGGCGTGGCCGACGCCCCCACGGTCCTGCAGACGGAATTCGAACCCGCTGGAGGTGCCCAGCCCATCCACCGGCGGCGGCAGGATCGCATACGCGATCGCATCCTTGAGCTCGCTGAACGTCGCGTTGGCGCGGTCGGCAATCGAGGCGGCGGAGTCATCGCTGCCACGCTGCGACCAGTCCTTGAGCGTGGTGAACGCCAGCGCCGCATTCTGCCCCGAGCCGGAGAAGCTGAAGCCCATGATCATGGTGGTATCGCCCACCCCCGGCTCGCTGGCGTTGTGCGCTTCAATCTGCTCGGCGACCTGCACCGTGCGGTTCTTGCTCGCACCCGGCGGCAGCTGGATATCGGTAATGGTGTAGCCCTGGTCTTCGACCGGCAGGAACGAGGAGGGCAGGCGGCTGAACATCAGCCCCAGGCCCACCAGCAACACCAGGTAGACCAGCAGGTAGCGGCCGCTGCGCTTGAGCGCATAGGCCACCCAGCCTTCGTAGCGATCGGTGAGTTGCTCGAAACGTTTATTGAACCAGCCGAAGAACCCCCCCTTGGCATGGTGCTCGCCCTTGGCGATGGGCTTGAGCAGGGTGGCGCACAGCGCCGGGGTCAAGGTCAGGGCCAGGAACGCCGAGAACAGGATCGAGGTGGCCATCGACAGCGAGAACTGCTGGTAGATCACCCCCACCGAGCCGGCCATGAACGCCATCGGCAGGAACACCGCCACCAGCACCAGGGTAATCCCGACGATAGCGCCCGTGATCTGGCCCATGGCTTTCTTCGTCGCCTCCTTGGGCGACAGGCCCTCGGTGACCATGATCCGCTCGACGTTCTCCACCACCACAATGGCGTCATCCACCAGGATACCGATGGCCAGCACCATGCCGAACATGGTCAGCACGTTGATCGAGAACCCCAGCAGCAGCATGGTCGCGAAGGTGCCCATCAGCGCGATCGGCACCACCAGCGTCGGGATCAGCGTATAGCGCACGTTCTGCAGGAACAGGAACATCACCGCAAACACCAGCGCCATGGCTTCGAGCAGGGTGTAGACCACCTTGGTGATCGAGACCTTGACGAACGGCGAGGTGTCGTACGGAATCTTGTATTCGACATTGGCCGGGAAGTAGCGCGACAGCTCGTCCATCTTCGCCCGTACCAGGGTCGCCGTGTTCAACGCGTTGGCGCCCGGCGCCAGTTGCACGCTGACGGCGGTGGACGGCTTGCCGTTCAGGCGCGTGGAAAACTGGTACTCCTGGCTGCCGATTTCCACCCGCGCCACATCGCCGATGCGCACGGTGGAGCCGTCCGGGTTGGCCTTGAGCACGATGTCGGCGAATTCCGCCGGCGTCGACAGCTGGCCCTTGACCAGGATCGCGGCGGTGATTTCCTGGGTCCTGGTACCCGGCAAGTCGCCGATGCTGCCAGCGGAAACCTGGGCGTTCTGCGCGCTGATCGCGGCATTCACGTCCGCCGGGGTCAGGTTGAAGCCGATCAGCTTCTGCGGGTCGATCCAGATGCGCATGGCGCGCTCGGCGCCATACAACTGCGCCTTGCCGACCCCGTCGAGGCGCTTGAGCTCGTTCATCACGTTGCGCGCCAGGTAATCGCTGAGCGCTACGTCATCGAGCTTGCCGTCGCTGGAGGTGAGGGTCACCAGCAACAGGAAACCGGCGGACACTTTCTCCACCTGCAAGCCCTGCTGCGTCACCGCCTGCGGCAGGCGCGGCTCGACCGCCTTGAGACGGTTTTGCACATCCACCTGGGCCATTTCCGGATCGGTGCCTGGCTGGAACGTCGCGGTGATGGTGGCCGAACCGAGGCTGCTCTGGGATTCGAAATACAACAGGTGGTCGGCGCCATTGAGCTCCTGCTCGATCAGGCTGACCACGCTTTCGTCCAGGGTCTGGGCCGAGGCGCCGGGATACACTGCGTAGATCTCGACTTTGGGCGGCGCGACGTTGGGGTACTGCGCCACCGGCAACTGCGGGATCGCCAGCAAGCCGGCGAGCAGGATAAACAGGGCGACCACCCAGGCGAAGATCGGGCGATCAATAAAGAACTGCGGCATTCTCAATAATCCTTATTGGCCGGGTGCCTGGGCGAGCGGCACGGGGCTGTCATCCACCTGGACTTTTTCACCGGGGCGCGCGTGTTGCAGGCCCTCGACGACAATGCGGTCACCGGGCTTGAGGCCGCTGCTGACGATCCAGCGGTCCTCGACCACCGCACCCAGCTCCACCGGTTGCTGGCTCACGGTTTGCTCGGCGTCCAGCAGCAGCACCATGGGGATACCGGCGCTGTCGCGGACGATGGCGCGTTGCGGCACGCTGATGCCTTGTTTATCGACGGCCTGCTCCAGGCGCACGCGCACAAAGCTGCCAGGGAGCAAATCGAGGTCCGGGTTGGGGAATTCGCTGCGCAGGATGATCTGCCCGGTGCCGGGGTCGACGCTGATTTCGGCGAACAGCAATTTGCCCGGCAGTGGGTAGAGGCTGCCATCGTCCTGGATAAGAGTGGCCTTGGCCTGGTCCTGGCCGACCTGCTTCAGGCTGCCGGCGCGGAAGGCGCGGCGCAGGTCGTTCAGTTCGCGGGTGGATTGGGTCAGGTCGGCGTGGATCGGGTCCAGTTGCTGGATGATTGCCAGGGGCGTGGCCTCGTTCTGGCCGACCAGTGCGCCTTCGGTGACCAGCGCGCGGCCGATACGCCCGGAAATCGGTGCCGTCACGGTGGCGTAGCCCAGGTTCAGCTTGGCGCGCTCGACGGCCGCCTTGTTGGCGGCGACTTCGGCGTTGGTCTGGCGCACGGCGGCGCGGGCGTTGTCGTAGTCCTGGCCGCTGATCGCGTTGCCTTCGACCAGCTGGCTGTAGCGCTGCTCCTGCAGGCGCGCCTGGAACGCATTGGCCTCGGCCTTGCTCAGGTTGGCCTGGGCGCTGTCGAGGTCAGCCTTGAACGGCGCCGGGTCAATGCGAAACAGCACGTCGCCCTGTTTGACGTCGTGACCTTCCTTGAACACCCGCTGCATCACCACACCGGCTACCCGCGCGCGCACTTCGGCGATGCGCGGCGCGGCGATGCGCCCGCTCAGCTCGCTGCTGATGGACAGGGGCTTGGCCTGCAGGGTTTCAATGCGGACTTTGGCCAGCGGCATTTCCGGCGCTTGCGTGGCCGACTTGTCGCAGGCACTCAGTGCCAGCGTCAGGGCCAGCAGGCAAAACGGCGCAAACAGATTCTTTGACATGCTCTTATCCCAATATTGACTGGCGCATCCTAAGGTCACCTGCGCCGTGGTGCTGTGAAGCTGTGTAGGAGGTCTGTGAAGAAATGTAAGGTGCGACCCATAGTCGGCAGAGGGCGTATATCCTTGCACAATCCTGCAAGCACTGGAGATCCCATGTGGGAGGGGGCTTGCCCCCGATCGCGTTGTATCAGTCGAAACAGTCTTCACTGACCCACCGCTGTCGGCGGCAAGCCCCCTCCCACATGGGATTTGTGTACGACCAATAACTGTATTTTCTGGAAACACCTTTATGCCCAACATCCTCCTGGTGGAAGACGACGCCGCACTCTCCGAGCTGATTGCCAGCTACCTGGAGCGCAATGGCTACCACGTCAGCGTGCTCAGCCGTGGCGACCACGTGCGTGAGCGCGCGCGGCTCAACCCGCCGGACCTGGTGATCCTCGACCTGATGCTGCCGGGCCTCGACGGCCTGCAAGTCTGCCGCCTGCTGCGCGCCGACTCGGCGGGCTTGCCGATTCTGATGCTCACCGCCCGCGATGACAGCCACGACCAGGTGCTTGGCCTGGAAATGGGCGCCGACGACTATGTGACCAAACCCTGCGAGCCACGCGTGCTGCTGGCGCGGGTGCGCACCTTGCTGCGGCGCAGCAGTTTGTCCGAACCCCAGGTGGCCAATGACCAGATCCTCATGGGCAACCTGTGCATCGACCTGTCGGAGCGCACCGTGACCTGGCGCGAGCAGGCGGTGGAGTTGTCCAGCGGCGAGTACAACCTGCTGGTGGTGCTGGCCCGGCATGCCGGCGAGGTGCTCAGCCGCGACCAGATCCTGCAACGCCTGCGCGGTATCGAGTTCAACGGCACCGACCGTTCAGTGGACGTGGCCATTTCCAAGCTGCGCCGCAAGTTCGACGACCACGCCGGCGAAGCGCGCAAGATCAAGACGGTGTGGGGCAAGGGCTACCTGTTCAGTCGTTCCGAGTGGGAATGCTGATCCATGTTTCGTGTACTGCTGCGCCTCTCCCTGATCATCATCATCACCTACAGCGCGGCAATCTTCTTGATTCCCAAGCTGGTGATCCAACTGTTCGAGCATCGCTACCTCGACTACAACGTCGAGCAGTCGCGGGGCATGCAAAAGCTGATCGTCAAGCAGTACCTGCGCGCACCGGTGGAGCGCTGGTCACAGGTCACCGAACAACTGGACCGCGACTTCGCGCCGCTGAAAGTCCAGTTGCTGCTGCGTCAGGACGCACGCTACACCCCGGCGGAGGCCTTGCAGTTGGAGCAGGGCAAGCCGGTGATCCGCCTCGGGGAGTGGGGCTGGATGGAGGAGGTCAGCTCACCGATCAACGACCAGTTCGTGGTCAAGCTGACCATCCCTCCCGATTCGCTGGACATGAACCTGCTGTACTGGTCGATGAACGTGTTGATCGGCATCGCGCTGCTGGCGTGCCTGCTGGTCTGGCTGCGCCCGCACTGGCGTGACCTGGAGCGCCTGAAAAGCACGGCCACCCAACTCGGTCGCGGCAACCTGAGCGCGCGCACCGGGATTGCCCCCAGCTCCAACATCGGCAGCCTGGCCTCGGTCTTCGACACCATGGCCGGCGACATCGAGCACCTGCTCAACCAGCAGCGCGACCTGCTCAACGCCGTCTCCCACGAATTGCGCACACCGCTGACACGCCTGGACTTCGGCCTCGCCCTGGCGCTCTCCGAAGACCTGCCCGAAGCCAGCCGCGAGCGCCTGCAAAGCCTGGTGGCGCATATTCGCGAGCTGGATGAACTGGTGCTGGAATTGCTGTCCTACAGCCGCCTGCAAAACCCGGCGCAATTGCCCGAACGCGTCGAGGTGGTGCTCGACGAATTTATCGACAGCGTGCTCGGCAGTGTCGATGACGAGTTGGAAAACCCCGAAATCGTTATTGATGTGGCACTCGATTGCGCCGTGGAGCGCTTCAGCCTCGACCCGCGCCTCACCGCCCGGGCCTTGCAGAACCTGCTGCGCAACGCCACGCGTTACTGCGAAAAACGCATCCAGGTCGGGGTCAAGGTCTGCCCGAAGGGCTGTGAGATCTGGGTGGACGACGACGGCATCGGCATTCCGCTGGACCAGCGCGAGCGCATCTTCGAACCGTTCTACCGCCTTGACCGCAGCCGCGACCGCGCCACCGGTGGTTTCGGCCTGGGCCTGGCGATCAGCCGGCGCGCCCTCGAAGCCCAGGGCGGCACGTTAACCGCGCAGGCCTCGCCATTGGGCGGTGCCCGTTTTCGCGTGTGGCTGCCCTGCGTCGCCTGATCAGAGCACTTTGACCGCGCGGCCGATTGCCTGGATCGGCCCCGTGGGTTTGCCGGTGGGTGAGCCGCTCGGGGCCTCGAGGGTCAGCTCGAACAGCTGGTTTGGCGTCAGCGGCGGCAGCTTGTCCAACGGCACCGAGAGGGTCTGTCCCGGCTTGACCAGGCCCAGGGACACCGGCCCTTGCCAGCCGTCGCCTTTGGTCCAGAACTGCAGGGCCTTGTCGGCCGGGACTTCCATCACCCCCAATGGAATCAACTGAATCTGCTGATTGTGGCTGGCCTGGATTACCCAGCCCGGCGCCTGGCTCTGTGGCGCCACCAGCACCACCACGAAGCTGGGCGCGGCGCCGGGTGGGCGGGTCAGCAGCAACGCAGACAGCACCAGGCTCGCCAGCAGGCCGGCACCGGCAAGGCCGCGCCACACGGCCAGCAGGTTCCACCACGGCACGCCGCGGGCGGCGGGTGCGAGGGTGCGCTCGATGCGCCGCCACAGGAGAGGCGAGGGCGGCACCGGTGCTGCCAGGGCTGTCAGGGGTAATAGCCGTTGCTCCCAGGCATCCACCGCGGCCCGCAGTTCGGCATCGTGCGGCAGGCGGCGTTCCACCTCGGCACGCTGCTCGATGGGCAGGGTGCCGAGCACGTATTCGCTGGCCAGTTCGTCGAGTGTTTCGTTCATGCCATGCACTCCCGCAACGCGGTGAGGCTACGTTTGATCCAGGCTTTGACAGTGCCCAATGGGGTGCCCAGTTTTTGCGCGATTTCGCTGTGGGAATAACCGTCGACATAGGCATGCAGGATGCAGGTGCGACGGGCCGGGTCGAGTTGCTCCAGGCAGGTGTGCATCTGCCCCGAGCGCGCGGGAAATTCAAAGGTCACGGTGTCGGCGGCGAGCTGTTCGTGTTCCTCGCCCAGCGCCACCTCGCGATGCTGGTTGCGCACGTGGTTGAGCGCCAGGTGGCGGGTCACGCTGAATACCCAGCCGCGTGCCGAGCCGCGCCCGGGGTCGAAACTGCCGGCGCCGCGCCAGATCCTGATAAACGCGTCGTGCACGATGTCTTCGGCCAGGGCCTTGTCCCGCACGATGCGCAATGCGACGCCGAGCAAACGGCTGCTGTCCTGCTCATACAACTGGCGCAGGGCGCGTTGGTCGCCCCGGGCACAGGCCGAGAGGCAGGCTGGGTAATCAAAGAGGGTCTCAGGCAAAACGTTGTATTCCTGGCACTGAATTAACCACCGCCACGGCCCCTGTGTGGCGAGCAAGCGTGCTCGCCACGACACGCCGGCGCCCACAGGGGGCAGCGTAGCTGACTTTGCTCAGCTGGCGGACCAGAAAATGTAATCGGCCTGGTAGCTCACCACCGCCTGCTCACCCTTGTTGGCGGCGCTGCACGCGGTACTCGGGGCAACGCCCCCTTTGAGCGCGACCCGCTGGATGTAGCTCACGCCGCTCATCGCGCCCCTGCCTTCGGCCGGGTTGGCCTTGACCAGTTGATAGGGCAGGTTGCCGGCACCCGACGGCGCCACGGCGAGCTGGGTGCCGGTGATTTTCGAACCGTCCTTGGCCTGCCAGGTGGCCGGTGGGCCGAAATAGGTGCCGACGGGCTTGCCGCTGCGATCATTGAGCACGGCCTTGGGGCCGACGAAGGTCCACTCGGTCTGGCCGGCGGCATTCGGCTTGTCGCGGCACTCGTAGGTGATTTCGCCAACGCCGGTGGTTTCCAGCGCGACCTTGTGGCCCGCCGGCACTTTGATGCTGTCGGGCAGGCCGGACTGGGCAAAAGCGGCGGGGGCGGCGAACAACAAGCCGGTGAGGCAGAGCAGTGTTTTAGCGTTCATCGGTGCTTCTCCATTCAGTCAAACAGCGGGGGTACTGGAAGGACTACCCATGACGCGCACGATTGGATGCAGCGATTAGAAAATAAAGTCATGAAGGCGCACACTGTGTCCCCGCTTTATCCGAGGAGAGATTGGCAATGACTGGTGTCCACGCGTCTGCTCAACAAGGTTTCTCCACCCAGGCCGTCACCTACGCCCAGGGCCGGCCGGATTATCCACGGCAACTGACCGGCTGGCTCACGGAGGCGCTCGGCGTTGACGCGCAGTCAACCGTCATCGACCTGGGCGCCGGCACCGGCAAATTCACGCGCGTGCTCAGCACCCTGGCGCCGACCCTGATCGCCGTCGAACCCGTGCAGGCGATGGGCGCGCAGTTGAGCAAGCTGTTGCCGGACGTGCGCCTGGTCGACGGTACCGCCGACTCCATGCCCCTGGCCTCTGCCAGTGCCGACGCGGTGGTCTGCGCCCAGGCGTTCCACTGGTTCTCGACCCAGGCGGCGCTGCGGGAGATCCACCGTGTACTCAAACCCGAGGGCCGGCTGGGACTGGTGTGGAATGTGCGCGATGAGTCGGTGGCTTGGGTCGCGGCGATCACCGCGATCATCACGCCTTACGAGGGCGACACGCCGCGCTTTCATACCGGGCGCTGGCGCGAAGCCTTTACCGGCGAGCTTTTTTCCGCGCCTGAACTCAGCTGTTTCCCGTATAGCCATGTCGGCAGCCCTCAAGAGGTGATCATGGATCGCTTCCTCTCGGTGAGCTTTATTGCCGCGCTGCCGGACGCGGAAAAGGCCAAGGTGACCGCGCAGTTGCAGGACTTGATCGACACCCATCCGGACCTGCGCGGGCGTGACACTGTGGCCTTCCCATACCAGACTCAGGCGTACGTCTGCCGTCGATTGAGCTAAAAGGCATAAAGTCAGATCATATTGATATAAGTCGTTATAAGAAAAATCGCTATCCTGCGGCCAGAAATTTATAAGGCCGCGGGAAGTTGTAATGGATGTGGGTAATGTTGGTTTTGTAGTCGCGGGCCTGATCGTTGGTTTTATCGTGGGCATGACCGGCGTGGGCGGGGGCTCGTTGATGACGCCGATCCTGTTGTGGTTCGGCATCAATCCGGCCACGGCGGTCGGCACTGACTTGTTGTACGCCGCGATCACCAAGTCCGGTGGCGTGCTGGTACACAGCAAGAACAAGAACATCGACTGGACCATCACCGGCTGGCTGACCCTGGGCAGCGTGCCTGCCGTGTTGCTGACCCTGTGGTTCCTCGCCAGCCTGCACACTGACCCCAGCGCCATGAACGCGGTGATCAAGCAGGCCCTCGGCGTGGTGCTGCTGCTGACGGCGCTGGCGATCCTGTTCAAGAAAAGCCTGCTGGCCTTCGCCCAGCGCCATGCCGGCGATGGCTACCACATGAACCCGCGCAACCTGAATGCGTTGACGGTGGTGACCGGTGCCGTGCTGGGCACCATGGTCGCGCTGACCTCCATCGGCGCCGGCGCACTGGGCACCGTCGCGTTGTTCATCCTTTATCCGTTCCTGGCCACCCGCCGCCTGGTGGGCACCGAGATCGCCCACGCCGTGCCCCTGACCCTGGTGGCGGGCCTGGGCCACGCCGGCATGGGCAATATGGACTGGCACCTGCTGGGCTTTTTGCTGATGGGCTCGCTGCCGGGCATTTACCTGGGCAGCCACATGACCGGCAAAGTCCCGGACGGCGTATTGCGCCCGTGCCTGGCGATCATGTTGATGACCATCGGTTACAAACTGGCCTTTTAAGACATAACAGGGTCCAAAGGTGAGAGGGGGTTGCCCCCTCCCACATGCTGACTGCGATCAACCTTGATTCAGGCTTTCGCCGGCCCATTGCCGATCTGCCACACAAACGGCGGCTCGGTCGCATTGATCACCCAGTCGCCGACGATCCGCGCCTTGTAGATCACCGGGTTGTGCGACGACACCGTGCGCGCATTGCGCCAGTGGCGGTCCAGGGACTTGCCCTGGCGCACATCAGACGCCCCCAGCGCATTGAACAGTTCGCTGGTGGCGCGCTGGATCAATTCCGACACCACCACCTGCGCCGTGGCCGACTCGATCTCGGCGGCCAGATTGGCCGCGTGCTCAGCCGCATCATCGCCGCCAAACCGTGCCAGGTAAGCCTGTTGCGCCGGCGCTGCGGCTTTCAACGCGCTGGCTTCGGCGGCATACACCAGCGCCGCGACTTCACCCACCACCTGCTGGACCTGTGCATCCTGGCTGACATGCGGCGCATTGCCGTGGCTGTAGATGCGTTTGCGGCTGCGCACCTGATGGGCGACATCGCGCAACGCGGCGCGGCCGATACCGGCGAGGCTGGCGAGCAGCACCAACTGGTAGAACGCGGTCTGGTATTTGAAGCGGGTAGCGAAGTCGATGACGTTGTCCGCCTCCACCACCGCATCGGTAAAGCGCGAGGTGCCGCTGCCGGTGGTGCGTTGGCCGAAACCGTCCCAATCATCGCTGTGCACCACGCCGGGCTGGCGCGCGCGCGTGGCGGCGATCACATCGCCGCCGGTGTCGCTGCGTTGGGCGTACACGTCGATCCAATCAGCGAAAATGCTGCCGGTGCTGTAGAACTTTTCGCCGTTGAGCTTCCAGTTATCGCCATCCGGGCTGACCTGGGTGACCACCTCACCGATGGCCACGGCGCCGATTTCAGTCCAGGCGCAACCGACGATATCGCCGTCGACAAAGCGCTTGAACCACAGGTCGCGGCCGGCACTCGGGGCGGCGTTGAGGCGATCTTCGGCAAACGCGAAATGCCCGCGCAGGGCCTGGGGCACGTTGGAGTCGGCTTCAGCCAGCTCGATCAGCAACTCGAACAACTGCGGCAGGGACGCGCCGCCACCGCCGTATTCCACCGGCACCCGGACCGCGCCGAAACCGGCTTGTTTAAGCCACTGGATCGGTTCATGGGGCAGGGTGCGGGTTTGCTCGCGCTCCACCGCACCCGCAGCGATACGCTGGAAAATCGGGCGAAAGCGCGCGGCGAGGGTGGTGTAGTCGACGCCGGTGGACAGCGGGTTGATGACGTGTTGTTCGGTCATGGGCAAAAGCTCCAGGGCAGTGATCAATGCCAAGGGTGATTGCACACTCCGTGCCGGGTGTCCGGGCCCATGTTTACGCGGGAGATGCTGCGCCAGCTGTTGCCCCAGCAACAGTGAACCGACAAACCGCCACGATCCGTGACAGGCGTCTTCGCCTGAGCGCCGGCCGGGTTTGCCGCCGTAGCCCGCACGGCGCGTGCGTTTGCCCACGGCTGGCACGCTTGCTGCTCAACCCCTCGGTACATCCCTGTGTGCGAGGTAGTGATCGATGAGTCAGCAAGCCGTGAAATTTGCCTATTGGGTGCCCAACGTCAGCGGTGGGCTGGTGGTGAGCAAGATCGAACAGCGCACCCATTGGGGCATCGACTACAACCGCAAACTGGCGCAACTGGCCGAAGCCGCCGGCTTCGAATATGGCCTGACGCAGATTCGCTTCACCGCCGGCTACGGCGCCGAGAACCAGCATGAATCCGTGGCCTTCAGCCACGCGCTGCTGGCGGCGACCACCACGCTCAAAGTGATTGCCGCGATCCTGCCCGGCCCATGGCAACCAGCGCTGGCGGCCAAGCAATTGGCAACCATTGACCAGCTCACCAACGGCCGCATCGCGGTGAACATCGTCAGTGGCTGGTTCAAGGGTGAGTTCCAGGCCATCGGCGAACACTGGCTGGAACACGACGAGCGTTATCGCCGTTCCGAGGAATTCATCCGTGCCCTCAAGGGCATCTGGACCCAGGACAACTTCACCTTCAAGGGCGACTTCTATCGCTTCAACCAATACACCCTCAAGCCCAAGCCGCTGGGCCAGCCGGAAGTGTTCCAGGGCGGCAGTTCGCGCGCGGCGCGCGACATGGCGGCGCGGGTGTCGGACTGGTACTTCACTAACGGCAACACCCCGGAAGGCATCAAGGCCCAGGTCGATGACATTCGCGCCAAGGCCGCTGCGAATAACCATTCGGTCAAGGTCGGCGTCAACGCCTTCATCATCGCCCGGGATACCGAGGAAGAAGCCCGTGCCGTGCTCGCGGAAATCATCGACAAGGCCGATCCGGAGGCGGTGAATGCGTTCGGCGACGCGGCCCGGCAGGCCGGCAAGGCTTCCCCCGAAGGCGAGGGCAACTGGGCCAAGTCCAGCTTCGAAGACCTGGTGCAGTACAACGACGGCTTCAAGACCAACCTGATCGGCACCCCGCAGCAGATCGCCGAGCGCATCGTCGCGCTCAAGGCCGTGGGCGTGGACCTGGTACTGGCCGGTTTCCTGCACTTCCAGGAAGAGGTCGAGTACTTCGGCCAGCGCGTGTTGCCACTGGTGCGCGAGCTGGAAGCCAAGGCCGCGATCAAGCAGGTGGCCTGAGCATTCACCGGGTGAAGACCACCACCGCCGCGCGCAGCTTGTTGTTGCCAAAGCGGCACATGCGCTCGAACTCTGCATGGCTGACCGGCAGGTGCTGGCAGTCCAGGGGCTGGCGGTGCTGGCTGTGGTCCACATCCGGGTCGTGCAGGTAGACAAAGTCGTCGTCGCAGTCGGTGACGATCACCCAATGCGGGGATTTCGAGCGGGTGAGGCGGTAGCTGCTGATCAACACCAGCGGCTGCCCGCCCTCCTGCAACAGCCGTGGCAATTCCAGGGCGCCGCCGAAGACCTGCTCGACGTCGCTGCCTGCCAACTCTTCCTCAAACGCGGCATGCACCACGCGCATGACGTCCTTTTTATGCGGATCGCGTACGCCATCCAGAAACAACGGCCCGCGCACATTCACCTGCATCCGCACCTGAAAGCCCCGACGCCACGCCGCCAGAGCCAGGCCTTGCGGGCTGCAGCCGCCATGGCCGGCGGTCATGAACACGGTGGTCGCTTCCCGCCAGATCTGCAGCTCTTCGCGGCGCAGGGCCGGGCGCTCCGGCACCAGCGCACCCATGGCCATCAACAGGCAGGCGGCGCCACAGGTGAAGTCGGTGGTCTGTTGGTAATACGGCACGCTGTGCGAGCGCGCATCCTGGTGCTGCAGGATGCGTTTTTCCAGGCGCAGGGCCGGACTATGGTCTTCGTAGTAGTCGTTGATCAGGGCAAAGCGGCGGTAGCCGTTGCGTTCATACAGGGCGAGGGCACCGGGGTTGTCAGTGCGCACTTCCAGGCGCAGGTAGGCGCAGTCGTGTTCCACTGCGCAGGCCTCGATGCGGCTCAGCAGCTGTTTGCCCAGGCCCATGCCGCGCGCGTGCTCGGCGATGGCGATGGAGTACAGCCGCGCCAGCGAGGTGCCACGGTGGAACAGCACCAGCGCATAGCCGAGCAATTGCCCGTCCTGTTCCGCCACCAGCAACCGGCCATGGGCGCGGCTGACCATCCAGTGGAAACTGCGCGGTGACAGCCGGTCAGTGGTGAAACAGTGCTGTTCCAGTGCCACTAATTCAGGCACGTCCTCGGGGACTGCAACGCGAAAGAAAAGAGCCATATGACCGCCGTAAAAGTTGCGTAACGAAACGGGACTTCTCTAAAAGATCGTGCTTAATAGAAAAGGTCGAGTTCTCTAAAGCGGATCAAATATTATGTCGGCGGTACAAGGTCATTGGCGTGAAGTATCCGAGCAAACTGTCGCGGCGACAATAACCAATAAGGGTTATTTTTCCGCCCCCCCCAAAGGCGCCAGTCAAGTTGTGATCATTGTCGAGCGCAAGGAAGACTGGGCCTCCTACTTCCCCAGCGAAGACATCGTCACCGCGCAGGAATACCTGGAGCAAACCCGCGAAAGCGAGACCGGCAAGCGTGTGCAGGTGATCAACCTGTGCCGCAGCTACAAGTATCTGGGGCACGGCTACTACTGTTCGTTGCTGGCTGAAGCGCGCGGGCACAAGGTCATTCCGTCGGTGCGCACCATCAGCGAGCTGACCAAGAAGTCACTCTACGGCCTGGCGCTGGATGACCTGGATAAAACCCTCGATAAAGCCTTGAGTCATCATCTCTACAGCAATACCGAAGGCTTTACCCTGACCCTTTACTTTGGTCGAACCAATATTGAACCGTTGCAGGAGTTGGCCCGCCAGTTGTTTGAAGCGTTCCCGTGCCCGATCCTGTTAGTTGAATTCAGAAAGAACAACGGCTGGCACATTGAAGGGGTCAAGTCCGGCGTACTGCACAAGTTGCGCGATGACCAGGAAGATCAATTCGCCCACGCCCTCGACAACTTCAGCCGCAAGATCTGGCGCCAGCCCCGTTCACGTCGTCTGGCCCGTTATGACCTGGCGATTCTTCACGATCCCCAGGAGCAACTGCCGCCGTCCAATGCCAAGGCGCTGGAGAATTTCATCCGCGTGGGCAAGGGCCTGGGCATCGATGTGGAGTTGATCGAGCGCAAGGACTACTCGCGCCTGGCCGAATACGACGCCTTGCTGATCCGCGAGACTACAAGCGTCGACAACCACACCTACCGCTTCGCCAAGAAAGCCGAGAGCGAAGGGCTGGTGGTGATGGATGACCCGGCTTCGATCCTGCGCTGCACCAACAAGGTCTACCTCACCGACCTGCTCAACAGCCATCAACTGGGCATGCCCGCCACCGAGATTCTCTACAAGGAACGACCGGAAGATTTCGAACGGGTCGGCGAGCGCCTGGGTTTCCCGCTGGTGCTGAAGATCCCCGATGGCTGTTTCTCCCGGGGTGTGATCAAGGTCGAAAGCCAGGAAGCCTTGCTCAAGGCCACTGCCGAGCTGTTCGAACATTCGGTGCTGCTGCTGGCCCAGGAGTTTTTCTACACCGAATACGACTGGCGCATCGGCGTGCTCAATCGCAAGCCGATCTTTGCCTGCCAGTACTTCATGTCCAAGGGCCATTGGCAGATCTACAACCACAAGGCCATCGGCTCGGACATCAACGGCGAGTGCCGCACCCTGGCGGTCCACGAAGCGCCCAAGGCGGTGGTGGAGCTGGCGGTGAAGACCGCCAACCTGATCGGCGACGGGCTCTACGGCGTCGACCTCAAGCAGTCCGGCGACAAGGTGGTGGTGATCGAGGTCAACGACAATCCCAACCTGGATGCGGGCATCGAAGACGCCTATTTGCAGGACGACCTGTATGGCCTGGTGCTGGAGGAATTCGTGCGGCGCCTGGAGTTGAAACGCCAGGGCCAGGTCTGGTGAGTCGCGATGATCCAGCGTTTTGAGCTAATCAATGGAAAACTGCTGGGCGTGGACAGCGCCTCGGCCCCGATCCTGTTATTCAACAACCCTGACCCGAGCGAGCGTGAATGGCTGCGTGACCATCACAAGCTGGATGAGCATGCACTCGCGTCGGCCCTGGACCCTGACGAGGTCTCGCGCATCGAGTTTCACCCCGACAACCTGTTCCTGATCTGGAAGCGCCCGGAGAACTATTCCGGCGGCGGCAACCTGGTGTTCGAAGTGTCGTCCTGCGGCCTGCTGTTTTCACCCGGCCGGCTGCTGGTAATCGCCACCGATGAAACCCCGCTGAGCGGCCTGGGCCAGCGCCGGCCGTTGCACACGCCGCTCGACGTGTTGCTCGACCTGCTGCTCAACAACATCCACCACTACCTGGGCCACCTCAAGGTGATCAAGCTGGTCGCGCGCGAGTTGCAGCAGCAGTTCAATGCGTCGATGAGCAACCATCACCTGATGCAGATGTTCAACCTCAGTGAAAGCCTGATCTATTACATCAACGCGCTGCACAGCAATGGCGCCGTGCTGTCGCGGCTGCGCAACCACGCGGAAAAAGAGCACTTCGGCGCGGAAATCCTCGGCCTGATCGATGACCTGATCATCGAGAACCATCAGTGCTACAAACAGGCCGAGATCTATTCCAATGTGTTTTCCGGGCTGATCGATGCGCGCGGCAACCTGATGAACAACAGCATGAACAACCTGTTGCGCAAGCTGACGCTGATCAACGTGGTGTTCCTGCCGCTCAATCTGATTGCCAGTGTGGGTGGGATGTCGGAGTTCAGCATGATGACGGCGGGTACGCCGTGGTGGGTGTCGTACCCGTTGTTCCTGGCTGCGATGGGGTTGGGGGCAGGCTTGATGGTGCTAGTGCTCAAGCGGATGGCGGGCGCGGCGATGTAAAGGTGGCGATGCATCAGGCACGCCTCTGCGCCTGGTTTGGGGCTGCTGCGCAGCCCAACGCGGGACAAGCCCGCTCGCCACAGGTTATTCGCCTGGCTGTGTTTGCAGGGTCAGCACTTCAAAGCCATCCGCCGTCACGGCCACGGTATGTTCCCACTGCGCCGACAGGCTGTTGTCCTTGGTCACCACCGTCCAGCCATCTTTCAGGCTGCGCACCTTGGAACTGCCCTGGTTAAGCATCGGTTCGATGGTAAACACCATGCCTTCGCGCAGTTCCATGCCGGTGCCGGGGCGGCCGAAGTGCAGGATCTGCGGGTCCTCATGCATCTGCTTGCCGATGCCATGGCCGCAGTATTCACGCACCACGCTGTAGCCGTTGGCCTGCGCGTGACTCTGGATTGCATGGCCGATATCGCCCAGGCGTGCGCCTGGCTTGACCTGGCGGATGCCGGCCCACATCGCCTCAAAGGTCATTTCCACCAGGCGCCGCGCCTTGGGGGCGACGGTGCCGATCATGTACATCTTGCTGGAGTCGGCGATAAAGCCGCCTTTTTCCAGGGTGATGTCGATGTTGATGATGTCGCCGTCCTTGAGGATCTCCTTGGCGCTGGGCATGCCGTGGCACACCACCTCGTTGATCGAGGTGTTGATGGAGAACGGGTAGTCGTATTGCCCGAGGCTGGCGGGGCGGGCTTTCAGTTCGTTGCGGATGAAGGCCTCGACGGCGCTGTCCAGCTCCAGGGTGGAACGGCCGGCGCTGACAAAACCGTCGAGCATGTCGAACACTTTCGCCAGCAGGCGCCCGGATTCGCGCATGACAGCCAATTGGGCGGCGGTCTTGATCATCAGCTGCGCCCCCGGATCAGGTCGGGCTTGTCCAGCAGCAGTTTGTTGATCAACTCGTGGTAGGGCAGGCTGGGGTTCAGTTCGGCGAGCAGGCCGACCTTGATCCAGAACTCGGCCTGGGCGTTGATGGAGCGGTCCATGGCCGCACTGGCCAGGCGGAGTTGTTCGTGCAGTTGGTCGCTGATCTTGACGATGCCCATGGTCTTCACTGTGCTGGATTGATATACGAATCGTATATGTTTCGTATGCTTGAAGTAAACAGGATGTTGACTTGGTCCGGATGGCCGGTTAATTTCCTGGCATGACCTTCCAAGCCTTCCGCAGCCAGCCAAGCATTATTATTACCGCCATTCCTCATTTGGCGGGATAGCACACGGCTGCACCCAGACCCGCCCTTGAGGCGGGTTTTGTTTTTCCGTCTCCCGGGCTCTACACACACCAGGAGACACCCATGAGCAGCTGTCCCGTTCCTCCCCGCGCTGATGCAGGCCTGCTTGAACACTATGTAAAAAAGATCCTCGCCGCCCCGGTCTATGACCTGGCGGTGCGCACGCCCCTGCAAGCCGCGCCGGCGCTGTCGGCATTGCTCGGCAACCAGGTGCTGCTCAAGCGCGAAGACTTGCAGCCGACCTTCTCCTTCAAGATTCGCGGCGCCTACAACAAGCTCGTGCAACTGACCGCCGAGCAGAAGGCGCGGGGCGTGGTCACCGCGTCGGCGGGCAACCATGCCCAGGGGGTGGCGCTGGCGGCGCGTGAACTGGGGATCCGGGCGCGAATCGTGATGCCCGCGACGACGCCGGAATTGAAGGTGCTGGGCGTGCGCTCCCGGGGCGCCGAAGCGGTGTTGCACGGTGCCAGCTTTCCCTTTGCCCTGGCCCACGCGCTGCAACTGGCCGACGCCTCCGGTTATACCTTCGTGTCGCCCTTCGACGACCCGGACGTCATCGCCGGCCAAGGCACGGTGGCCATGGAGATCCTGCGCCAGCAGCAAGGGCCGCTGGACGCGATCTTCGTCCCGGTCGGCGGCGGCGGTCTGATTGCCGGGATCGCGGCCTACGTCAAATACCTGCGGCCCGAAGTGCGCATCATCGGCGTCGAGCCCGAAGGCTCCAGTTGCCTGTTGGCGGCCCTGCGCGCCGGTGAGCGCGTGGTGTTGCCGAGTGTCGACGGGTTTGCCGATGGCACGGCGGTCGCGCAGATCGGTGCGTTTGGTTTTGAAATCTGCCGGCAGTGGGTGGATGAAGTGATCACCGTGAGCAATGACCAACTGTGCAGCGCCATCAAGTTGATCTACGACGATACCCGCTCCATCACCGAGCCTTCCGGTGCCTTGGCGGTCGCGGGTATTCGCCAATACGTGTCAACGCGTGGCATAGCGGGGCAGACATTGGTAGCGGTTAATTCCGGCGCGAACATCAACTTCGATAGTTTGCGATATGTTGCTGAAAGAGTGGTCGCGCAAGGCGCAGTTTGATACCAGGCGTGGGGTTAAACGATTAATCGCAGCGGTTCGACGATTATTTCATCTACCCGGCCAAGCTTATATAAGGGTGCTGGGTGCTTATGAGGAATGGTTACAACGAGACTGGATTTTGCCGAGTAGGCTGGTGATGGTAAGCGTCTTCCAGGGGCGGCAAGACGCGGCAGGCACATGCTTGCCAGACTAAAAACAATCGATTGGCAGTCTCAGAAAAGGAGAGGTTGGCCATGCTTTCGGAATTAGAACTTCGCAGTATTATCGAAGGAAGTTTCCTGCCTAAACGGTGCGAATGCACCAAAGCCGAAGATGCCTCGCTGACGATCAAGGTCTATGACGACCGCGACCGTGACCGGGTGGATTTGGAAGTCAAAGGTATCAACGCCGACAAACTCGACAGCAGTCGAGCCTTGTGCAACCTGATCACCGGGTTGCGTGAAGACCTCAAGCACAGCCATGCACCCGCGCTGCAACGAGCAAGTGCGCGCAACCTGTACTAGATCGACGCTTGAGAGTGAGTGACCGAAGACCTGTGGGCCTGGATAAACGCCAGGCCCAATACGGTTTCCGTTGCCACCGCCAGCAGGATCCCAGGGCCTGCATTGCCATTGATCCACTCCCCGAACCCCAATACGGCCAGCACCAGGCAGCCGGCGATAAACCCGCTGGTCAGGGCGCGGCGTGTGTCTGAGGGTGGGGCAAGGCGAGCACGGTAGAACATGAGGCCGATGGCCAGGAACAGCGCGGCATTGCGGCGCGACACCAGCCCGGTGGCGCTGGAATATTCGACACTCCATAACCACAGCAGCAGGTCAGGACGCAGGCCCCAGACAAGTGCAAGGGCGAAGCAGAGCAGGGCGGTGAATGTTGCGAGAGAGCGGAAACTCAACTGCATGGCGAATCCCTTCAGCCGTATGACAAGCCCGCAAGACTACTCCTTCCTGTGCGGGCCTGTCCTGGGTCTTTCACCGGCTCAATTCTGGAAATCGCAAGCTTCGGACATTTTCCGATAGCTCACGTCTTCGACCTTGCCGGCCGTGTCCACAAACTTGATATCCGCCTTGATGACTTTGCAGTCATTGGTCTGGGCCTCGTTCATGGCCAGCACCTTGGCGATGTTCATCGGCATGCCGTAGTGGTAGGGCACAGGGGTGACAGTCGCCGTTTGATCGGCAGCCTGGGCCAGGCCCGACACCGCCGCCAGCGCCAGCGCGCCGCCGAGCATTAAAGTGCGCAGTTTCATGGTGGTTCTCCGCAAGTGAGTACACTTTCACTCTCGACTTGCGGGATTAACCGTCGATTAATTTTTGCCTGGCTGACAAAACCTTCATCTGAAAGGCCACGATCACTTAAGGCAACGTCGCAACCACCGCGTCGTCATTGTGCGCGCTGTCCTCGGCAATCCCTGCCACATAGCTGCCGTTGGGTGAAATGGCGGTCAGGCCGCTTTCTTCACCTGCGTTGAACTGGGGAATCGCAACGGTGCCTGCCGCTGCTGTCCACGTAGCGGCCTGAGCATGTTCGCCCGTGTTTTCGCTGGTGAGTGCAACGGTATCGTTATCACTCAAATCGACGAACCCCACATGAGTACCGCCGGCCAGCGTCGGGATCAGCTTGGTAGCGCCAGTGGTTGACGCTGCCCAAAACGCCAATAGCGCGTGCCCATCGGTATTTTGATAAGACACAACCGCGTTGCCGTTGTTGTTCAGGCGTAGCCCCTCGATGCGGGGAGTTCCCGCGACGCCGCTGACGCTGCTCAAGAGTACCGGGGTAGAAGCAGGGCTTGCCCAATAGGCGGCACTTGGGGTATCCGGGGCGGCAAAGTGGCAGGTGCCGAGCATCTGCATTGCATTATTGACACTGCTGAGGCTGCAACCGGTACTTCCGGACGGTGTGGACAGGACCGTGGTGACCAGCGCGCCGAGCAACCCGGTTTTCTGAACGACTTTGGCAGTGTCATTACCTGTCGCCGTGTTGGGGCAATTCAGGGCAGTGCTGGGTACACCATTGATCGGTGTGTCGTTCACATCGGCAACCCTGCAGTTGTCGTGCAGGATAGACAATTGAACCGGGGCGGTACTGCCTGCGAGCCACAGGACGGCGGTGGCATCGTTGCTGCCACTGAGACTCTCGCCGCCCAGTACACCACTCTGGTTGTAGGCGGTGATAGCGGTAGCCACTTCAGGTAGCAGGCCGGTGCCAAGCACTGACAGCGATTGCAGCTTTTGGGGGAGGCTGCTGGGTGCAGTGGCGCTCCAGAACACACCCGTGGCGCGGTTGTCCGCAGTGACACATACGCCCGCTATGGTTCCGTTGTTGGCGATGCCCAACGCGTCGCAGCTTTGACCCGTGACCAGGGGCGGTAACGGAACTTCCGTGCCGGCGGTCACCGCGACCCACGCCACCGCAGGACCGGAAACATTCCCCGGCAGGCACATGCCCGTGACAACTCCGTTGTTGTTGACGCCTCTTGAGCCACATTGCGCGCCTGCGGCCGTACCTTCGCCTACAAACGTTGCTGCATTGACCAGGCTGGTGTACAGCGTGGTACCTGTCAGGCAGAGCAGCACAAGGGGGGTGAAGGCAAACTTGGTCAAGTTGTTCATGGTCAATCCTTCCCTGGTAATTGATATTGATAACAGGATGTGGATGTTCTGTTCACGCGCCCGAGATATAACGGGAGTCTTGGCGCAAAATCCGTGACTGACAACTGTCAACGTTGACAGGTTGAAGGGGGCTAGAGGCGAGTAGCAGGCAAGCGTCGCCACTCGGTAGCGAAGGGGGGGGTACGCTCGACACGTAGGGCTGCTCTTTAGACCTGCACCTGGTGTTCTCAGGGAAGCAGATTGCTCTTTAGAAATTTAGGGGGTCTGAAATAATCCTTCTCACCCCAACCGCTACCCCAGGAGTTCTTCACTATCCAGTAATCCCTACCACTTTCGCCGCCATGGAAATCAAGCAGGCTTCGGTGATCCTGCGCAACGGGCTGGCCAAAGGCGACACTGACGTTGTAGGCGGCTAAAAAGCCCATCAAGACAATTAGCAAACGATGTTTTGATCCTTTCATGTTCAACCCTGCCTGATAGAGAGTTCAGGTCGCACAGTGGCTCGTCGTTAAACCGCTGGTTGTAAGTTGAATTAAAGAGTCGCGAAATAAAAAGCGCAACTGTCAAACTTGACAGCTTGTGCTCAACTCAAAAAAGGTATTGGGAAAGCGGGCCCTCTTCCTGCGAAGCGGACCCAGGGCACCTCAAGATTAGAGGTTGCCGGGAGTGGTGGGTGCGTCAATTCAACTGATGGCGATACGGCAAATCCGGCCCAGTCTTGCCACACGTCAACGCGGCAGCGCGGATGGCGAAGCCGAGCATCGTGTCGATCTGCGTGCGGGTCAGTTGTTGCAGGCCCTCCACCGAATCCAGGCTCTGCTCGGTCAACCAGGCAATCAAGGCGGCCTGGAAGGTATCGCCAGCGCCGACGGTATCGGCCATCACCACCTTCTGCGCCGGTTGCGACCAGTTGCCGTGCTGGCGGCTGAAGACGCTGGCACCGTCGCCGCCACGGGTGAGGAATACCAGCTGGCAGCGGTGCTGCAGCCAGCCTTGCAGCACGCTTTCCGGCGACTGGTCGGGGTAGAGCAGGTGCAGGTCTTCGTCGCTGACCTTGATCAGGTCGGCGTGCTTGACCAGCTCCGCCACGCGCTCGCGCCACAGCTGGATATCCGGCTGGGGGTTGAGGCGTACGTTGGGGTCGAGGCTGATCAGGCGCTTGCCGCTTTCGCGCTTGACCAGGCTCAGCAGGGTGTCGCCGATCGGCTGCACCACCAGCGAGAACGAGCCGACATGCAGGCCGCGAATGTCCGCGCCCAGCGCCGGCAGATGCGCGACTTCCAGCAGGCGGTCGGCGCAGCCTTCGCCGCGGAAGTTGTACTGCGGTGAACCATTGGCGCCCACGGCGACCATCGACAATGTCGTCGGCGCGGCAAACTCCACCAGGAACTGCTCGCTGACGCCTTCATCCTTGAGCACCTGCAGCAAGCGCCGCCCGAGGAAGTCGGTCGACAGCCCGCCGAACAGCCCGGCATCGATGCCCAGGCGGCGCAGACCCACCGCCACGTTGAACGGCGAGCCACCGGCAATTGCCTTGTAATTGACCTTGGAAGCCTGCCCGCTGGCATCTTCCTCGCTGAAAAAATCAAACAGCGCTTCACCGCACACCAGATACATAGTCGTTCGCTCTTAAAGGGTTGCTACTAGCTGTTGATAGCGCGCGTACGCCTGTTGGTAGGCGCTGACGCTGGCTGCCACCGGCAGGGTACGGCTGGCCGGGTCGACGCTCACGCACCGGTCGCACAGGCTGGCCAGGGATTCGCCGGACTGGCACCACGCCGCCTGGATCGCCGCGCCCAGGGCCGCAGCCTCGCTTTGTTCGGTGCAGATAACCTCGGTATTCATGATATCGGCGACCATCTGCCGCCACACCGGGCTTTTCGAACCGCCGCCGATCAAGCGGATGCGCAGGCTTTGCAGGCCGGTGTGGCGCAGCAGGTCGAGGCCGTAGCGCAGGCCGAAGGTGGTGCCTTCGACCACGGCGCGGCACAGGTTGGCGCGGGTCAGGTTGGTCATGGTCAGGCCGTGCAGGCTGCCGGTGGCGTGGGGCAGGGCGGGCACGCGTTCGCCGTTGAGAAACGGCAGCATGCTCACGCCGTCGGCGCCGATCGGGGCCTTTTCGACCAAGGCGTTGAACGCGTTGAGGTCCAGCTCGAACAGCTCGCGGATTACCCCGGTGGCGTTCGTCAGGTTCATCGTGCAGATCAACGGCAGCCAGCCGCCGCTGGAGGAACAGAAAGTCGCTACCGACGCCTGCGCACTCACGTTGGGTTGGTCGGCGAAGGCATACACGGTGCCCGAGGAACCCAGGCTCATGGTGATCACGCCGGGGGCGATATTGCCAGTGCCGATGGCGCCCATCATGTTGTCGCCGCCACCGCTGGAGACAAGCGCGTTGGGGTTGATGCCCAGGCGTTCGGCGATGGCCGGCAGGATCGTGCCCACCGCCTGGTCGGCGTCAATCAGTTCGGGCAGCGCGGCCTGCAGGCGACCGCTGGGGTCGATGTGCTGGAGCAGCGCCACGTCCCATTCACGGGAGCGCACATTGAAGTAACCGGTGCCGGAGGCATCGCCGTATTCCGCCACGGCGCGGCCGGTGAGCCAGTAGTTGAGGTAGTCGTGGGGCAGCAGGATATGCGCGATGCGCGCGAACACGTCCGGGTGCTGCTCGCGGGTCCAGAGCAACTTGGACACGGTGTAGCCCGGCGCGATGGCCACGCCGAGGCGTTCCAGCGAGCCACTTTCGCCGCCCAGGTACTGCAGCAGACGATCATTTTCGGGCGCGGTTTCGGTGTCGCACCACAGCTTGGCCGGGCGCAGCACCTGGCCGCTGTCATCCAACAGCACCAGCCCGTGCTGCTGGCCGGACACGCCGATGCCAAGGATGTCCTGGCCGTCGACGCCGGCCTGTTGCAAGGCGCGGTGGGTGGCTTCGGTAAAGGCGTCCAGCCACTCCTGGGTGCGCTGTTCGCGACGGCCATTCGCGCCGCTGATCAGTGTGTGCGCCGCAGCACCGAGGCCCAGCACCTTGCCGCTGGACGCGTCGAGGACGATGGCCTTGGTGCCTTGGGTGCCGCAGTCGATACCGAGGAACAGGTTTTGCTGGGTCATGAGGGTGCGCTCAGCGGTGTTATTTTTTTGGATTGGCAACCCGGTCCAGTGTGGGAGGGGGCTTGCCCCCGATGGCTGTGGGTCAGTGAAGGATATTTGCCTGACACACCCTCATCGGGGGCAAGCCCCCTCCCACATTTAAACCGGTTTCTTCAGGAGGTTCTGTAGTGTTTCGGTGACGCCGTTATCACGCAAGCTCCCATAGCAACGCTCGAACGCTGCCACAAACTCCGGCGAGTTGGGAATAGCCGTGCCAAAAATCTCTTCCACGCCCAGCAGTCGCTGGCTGATCAGCGCCTCATCACTCACCAGCCCCTGGCAGAATTCCGCACGCGGGTCGGGGATTTTATAGCTCACGCCATTCTCATCCACGCCCTTCAAATACAAGGCCCAGGCCGCGACCACCAGCGCCGCACGCTCGGTCTCGCGCCCATCGGCTATCAGGCGGTTGATGGTCGGCACGGTGAACTTGGGAAACTTCGAGGAGCCATCCGAGCACACGCGCTCCAACTGGTCGGCAATCGCCTGGTTGGAAAAGCGGTCGACCAGGGTCTGCTTGTAGTCGGTCAGGTCGATACCCGGTACCGGCGCCAGGTTCGGCGTGACATCCAGGTCCATATAGGCGCGCATGTACGCGACGAACAACGGGTCGTTCATGGTCTCGTGCACGAACCGGTAGCCCTTGAGAAACCCCAGGTAAGTCAGGGCCAGGTGGCTGCCGTTGAGCAGGCCGATCTTCATCTCTTCATAGGGCGTCACGTCATTGGTGAACTGCACGCCGACCTTCTCCCAGGCCGGGCGGCCGTTGACGAACTTGTCTTCCAGCACCCATTGCACAAACGGTTCGCAGACCACCGGCCAGGCATCGTCGATGCCGTGCTCGTCGTGCAACTGCAGGCGGTGGGCGGTGCTGGTCATCGGCGTGATGCGGTCGACCATGGCGTTCGGAAAGCTCACATTGGCCTTGATCCAGTCGTGCAGGTCGGCATTGTGCAGCGCGGCAAAGGCCAGCAACGCCTTGCGCGTGACGGCGCCGTTGTGGGGCAGGTTATCGCAGGACATCACCGTGAACGCCGGGGTGCCGGCGGCGCGGCGCTGGGTCAGCGCGGCGCAGATAAAGCCGAACACGGTTTTCGGTGCGCCGGGGTGCGCCAGGTCATGCTGGATCTGCGGCAGGTGGGCCATGAACTCGCCGTTGCTGTCGTCGATGCAGTAGCCGCCTTCGGTGATGGTCAGCGAGACGATGCGAATCTCGGGGCTGGCCAGTTTGTCGATCAATGCCTGGGCGCTGTCTTCGGCAAGCAGCATGTCGCTGATCGAGCCGATCACGCGCACTTCGGTGTCGTCGGTATCGCCCAGTTCATAGAGGGTGAACAGGTAGTCCTGGCCCGCCAGGTCGTCGCGGGCCTTGCGGTCCTCGCTGCGCAGGCCGACGCCGCAGATGCTCCAGTCCAGGCCTTCGCCGGTGTTCATCAGCGCATCGGTGTAGTACGCCTGGTGCGCACGGTGGAAACCGCCGACGCCGATATGGGCGATGCCCTGGGAGGTGCTGGCAATCGCATAGGCCGGGATGTTCACGTGCGGCGCCAGTTGGGTAAGGTTCTGCTTATTCAGTTTCATCACAACTCTCGCGAAATCAGGCGGCAGCGCGCAGTGGACGGGCCACGGCTACACCGTCGGTGTCGAACAGATGGCAGTGCGCCGGGTCCAGGTGCAGGTGCAGCGTCTCGCCGTATTGGCTGGCCATGTCGCCACGGATCCGCATGGTCAACGGCTCGCCATTGGCGGTGATGACATGGCAGAAGGTGTCGCTGCCCAGGCGCTCGCCGACGTCGGCGGTGACGGTCAGGGAGGTCTGGCCCGGCGTGGCGATTTCCAGGTGTTCCGGACGAATGCCCAGGGTCACCGCGCTGCCCACGCTCAGGGTCGCGCCGCTCAACGGCAGGCTGATGGTGGTGCCGGCGTCGAGTTGCACCTCGCAGCCGTGGCCTTCGACGCGCGTGACCTTGCCCTTGAGGAAGCCCATCTTCGGCGTACCCAGGAAGCCCGCCACAAACAGGTTGGCCGGCTGGTGGTACAGCTCCAGCGGCGAGCCCACTTGCTCGATACGGCCGCTGTTGAGGACCACCACCTTGTCGGCCAGGGTCATGGCTTCGACCTGGTCGTGGGTCACGTAGATCATGGTCGCCTGCAGCTCTTTATGCAGGCGCGCGAGCTCCAGGCGCATCTGTACGCGCAGGGCGGCGTCGAGGTTCGACAGCGGCTCGTCGAACAGGAAGATTTTCGGGTTACGCACAATCGCCCGGCCGATCGCCACACGCTGGCGCTGACCGCCCGACAGCTGCTTGGGCTTGCGCTCCAGCAACGGGCCGAGTTCGAGGATGCGCGCCGCTTCGCTGACTTTGCTCTCGACCAGTTTCTTGTCGACGCCGGCCAGGTCCAGGGCAAACGACATGTTCTTGCGCACGCTCATGTGCGGGTACAGCGCGTAGGTCTGGAACACCATCGCCAGGTCGCGCTTGGCCGGGGTTACTTCGGTGATGTCGCGGCCGTCCAGTTCGATGGTGCCTTCGCTGACTTCTTCCAGGCCCGCGATCAGGCGCAGCAGGGTCGATTTACCGCAGCCCGAGGGGCCGACGAAGACCACGAACTCCTTGTCGTTCACTTCCAGGTCGATGCCTTTGATGATCGAGAAACCTTCGAAGCCTTTTTGCAGATTCTTGATTTTCAGGTTGGCCATGATGGGCCTCCGCTTTGAATTTTTTATTGAAAGGCCGTTATTTCACGGCGCCGAAGGACAAACCGCGTACCAGCTGTTTCTGGCTGATCCAGCCAAAGATCAGGATCGGCGCGCAGGCCAGGGTCGAGACGGCGGACAACTTGGCCCAGAACAAGCCTTCAGGGCTGGAGTAGGAGGCGATCAGCGCGGTCAGCGGTGCTGCGTTGGACGAGGTCAGGTTCAACGACCAGAACGCTTCGTTCCAGCACAGGATCAGCGACAGCAATACCGTGGACGCCAGGCCGCCCTTGGCGATCGGCAGCAGCACCCGGACCATTTCCTGCCACAGGGTGGCGCCGTCCAGGCGCGCGGCTTCGAGGATGTCCTTGGGGATGTCCTTGAAGTAGGTGTAAACCATCCAGACCACAATCGGCAGGTTGATCAGGGTGTAGATAATGATCAGTGCGATGCGCGTATCCAGCAGGCCGAAGCTCTTGGCCAGCAGGTAGATCGGCATCAGCACGCCCACCGGTGGCAGCATCTTGGTGGAGAGCATCCACAGCAGCGTGCCCTTGGTGCGCTTGGTCTCGTAGAAGGCCATGGAGTAGG
>Ga0153921_1000091_pt1 | contig 80352 bp, 67 predicted proteins | sample TSNJ005MetaG_FD_104691 | JGI IMG/M metagenome (GOLD analysis project Ga0153921, IMG submission 104691) | Attine ant fungus gardens microbial communities from New Jersey, USA - TSNJ005 MetaG | ecosystem: Host-associated > Fungi > Mycelium > Unclassified | place: USA: New Jersey, Brendon T. Byrne... | reverse complement strand
AGATGCAGGCCAACGGTGTGCTGCAAGCGGCGCCCAAAGGCAACTACTTCCTGCTCGGCGGCGCGCCCACCGACAACAACGCCAAAGTGCTGCGCGAAGGCCAGATGAAAGTGCTGCAGCCGGCCATCGACAAGGGCGATATCAAGATTGTCGGCCAGCAGTGGGTCAAGGAATGGAACCCTACCGAAGCGCTGGGCATCGTCGAAAACGCCCTGACCCGGAACAACAACAAGATCGACGCCATCGTCGCCTCCAACGACGCCACCGCCGGCGGTGCGATCCAGGCGCTGGCGGCGCAGAAGCTCGCAGGCAAGGTGCCGATCTCCGGCCAGGACGCCGACCTCGCCGCCGTCAAGCGTGTGATCGACGGCACCCAGACCATGACCGTGTACAAACCACTCAAGTTGATCGCCACCGAAGCCGCCAAGCTGTCGGTGCAACTGGCGCGCAATGAGAAGCCGTCCTATAGCTCGCAGTACGACAACGGCAGCAAGCAGGTCGACACCATCCTGCTGACCCCGACACCGCTGACCAAGGCCAATATCGACCTGCTGGAGAAGGACGGTTTCTATACCAAAGAGCAGATTGGCGGGCTGTGACCGCCATGGCTGACTACCTGCTGCAAATGAACGGCATCGTCAAAAGCTTTGGCGGTGTCAACGCGCTCAACGGCATCGATATCAAGGTGCGGCCGGGGGAGTGTGTCGGCCTGTGCGGTGAGAACGGCGCCGGCAAATCCACCTTGATGAAGGTGCTGTCGGCGGTCTATCCGTATGGCACCTGGGAGGGCGAAATTCTCTGGGACGGACAGCCGCTCAAGGCCCAGTCCATCAGTGAAACCGAGGCCGCCGGCATCGTCATCATTCACCAGGAGCTGACGCTGGTGCCCGACCTGTCGGTGGCCGAGAACATCTTCATGGGGCACGAACTGACCCTGCCCGGCGGGCGCATGAACTACCCGGCGATGATCCACCGCGCCGAACAGTTGATGCGCGAACTCAAGGTCCCGGACATGAACGTGGCGCTGCCGGTGTCGCAGTACGGCGGCGGTTACCAGCAGCTGGTGGAAATTGCCAAGGCCCTGAACAAGCAGGCACGCCTGCTGATTCTCGACGAGCCCTCCTCGGCCCTGACCCGCTCGGAAATCGAGGTGCTGCTCGACATCATCCGTGACCTCAAGGCCAAGGGCGTGGCCTGCGTGTACATCTCGCACAAGCTCGATGAAGTGGCGGCGGTGTGCGACACCGTCTCGGTGATCCGCGACGGCAAGCACATCGCGACCACGGCCATGGCCGACATGGATATCCCGCGGATCATCACGCAGATGGTCGGGCGGGAAATGAGCAACCTCTACCCCACCCAACCCCATGACATCGGCGAGGTGGTTTTCGAGGCGCGCAATGTCACCTGTTACGACGTCGACAACCCCAGGCGCAAACGCGTCGACGATATTTCATTCAGCCTCAGGCGCGGGGAAATCCTCGGCATTGCCGGGCTGGTCGGTGCCGGGCGCACGGAACTGGTGTCGGCACTGTTCGGTGCCTACCCCGGCCGCTACAGCGGCGAGGTATGGCTGGACGGCCAGGTGATCGACACCCGCACGCCGCTCAAATCCATCCGCGCCGGGCTGTGCATGGTGCCCGAGGACCGCAAGCGCCAAGGCATCATCCCGGACCTGGGCGTCGGCCAGAACATCACCCTGGCCGTACTCGACACCTACGCGCACATGACCCGCATCGACGCCGAGGCCGAACTGGGCAGCATCGATCAGCAAATCACACGCATGCACCTGAAGACGTCCAGCCCGTTTTTGCCGATCACCAGCCTGTCCGGCGGCAATCAGCAAAAAGCCGTGCTGGCGAAAATGCTGATGACCCAGCCCAAGGTACTGATCCTCGACGAGCCCACGCGCGGCGTGGATGTGGGCGCCAAGTACGAGATCTACAAGCTGATGGGCGCGCTGGCGGCCGAAGGGGTATCGATCATCATGGTCTCCTCGGAGCTGGCCGAAGTGCTCGGCGTGTCCAACCGCGTGCTGGTGATCGGCGACGGCCAGTTGCGCGGCGATTTCATCAACCAGGGGCTCACCCAGGAACAGGTGCTCGCCGCGGCGCTCAGCCAACACAATAATAACGATCGGAAAACCGCGTAGATGAATCAGGTCAAACAGCTGTTTACCCGCTACAAAATGCTCGCACTGGTGATCGCCGTGGCGTTCATCTGGCTGTTTTTCACCTGGCAGACCGAGGGCGGTTTCCTCACCCCGCGCAACCTCTCCAACCTGCTGCGCCAGATGGCGATCACCGGGATCCTGGCCTGCGGCATGGTGCTGGTGATCATCAGCGGCGAGATCGATTTGTCGGTGGGTTCGCTGCTGGGATTACTGGGCGGGCTCGCGGCAATCCTGGACGTGGTCTATCACGTGCCGCTGCTGGCCAACCTCAGCCTGGTGGCGCTGTGTGGGTTGATGATCGGATTGGCCAACGGCTACATGACCGCTTACCTGCGCATCCCCTCGTTTATCGTCGGCCTGGGGGGCATGCTGGCGTTTCGCGGGATTCTGCTGGGGATCACTGGCGGCACTACCATCGCGCCGGTGTCGCCGTCGCTGGTGTATATCGGCCAGGGTTACCTGCCGCACGCGGTGGGCGTGGGGCTCGGCGTGTTGCTGTTTGCGCTGACGCTGTTCCTCACCTGGAAACAACGGCGCAACCGCGCACTGCATGGCCTGGCGGCGCACTCGCGGGTGCGCGACGTGCTGCGGGTAGTGCTGATCGGCGCGGTGCTCGCCGGGTTCGTCACCACCCTCAACAGCTACGACGGCATCCCGGTGCCGGTGCTGTTGCTGCTGGTGCTGCTCGGCGTGTTCAGCTATGTCACCAGCCAGACCGTGTTCGGCCGCCGCGTGTATGCAGTGGGCAGCAATATGGAAGCCACGCGCCTGTCGGGCATCAACGTGCAGGCGGTCAAACTGTGGATCTTCGGCATCATGGGCGTGATGTGCGCCTTCGCCGGCCTGGTCAACACGGCCCGCCTCGCCGCCGGCTCACCCTCGGCGGGCAGCATGGGCGAACTGGATGCCATTGCTGCGTGCTTTATCGGCGGCACCTCCATGCGCGGCGGCTCGGGCACGGTGTATGGCGCGTTGCTCGGGGCGTTGGTGATTACCAGCCTGGATAACGGCATGTCGATGCTGGACGTGGACAGTTACTGGCAGATGATTGTGAAAGGCAGCATTCTGGTGCTGGCGGTGTGGGTGGATGTGAGTACGCGGGCGGGGCGGCGCTGAACGCAAGCAAAACTGTGCGAGCGGGCTTGCCTGCGATAGCGGTCTATCAGTGACAAATGTTCTGACTGACCCTGCGCTATCGCGGGCAAGCCCGCTCCCACAAGGGGTCCTGCGGTGTTCTAACCGTTGTTACTTGGAGACCGGCATCGCAAACTCCGCGCCCTGCTCGATGCTTTCCGACCAGCGCTGCATGATCGACTTCTGCTTGGTGTAGAAGCGCACACCTTCAGTGCCATAGGCATGCATGTCGCCAAACAAGCTCTTCTTCCAGCCACCAAAGCCGTGCCAGGCCATCGGTACCGGGATCGGTACGTTGATGCCGACCATGCCCACTTCGATGCGCCGCGCGAACTCGCGGGCAATGTTGCCGTCGCGGGTGAAGCAGCTCACGCCGTTGCCGAACTCGTGGTCGTTGACCAGCTTGATCGCCTCGCCGAAGTCACTCACGCGCACGCAGGCCAGCACCGGGCCGAAGATTTCTTCGCGGTAGATGCTCATGTCTTTTGTCACGTGATCGAACAGGGTCGCGCCGAGCCAGAAGCCATTTTCCAACCCCGCTTCGGTCGGCACATAGTCACGGCCGTCGAGCAGCAGTTGCGCGCCAGCCTTCACACCTTGTTCGATGTAGCCGCTGATGCGCTCAAGGGCCGCACGCGACACGATCGGGCCCATTTCGGCCTTGAGGTCGCGGCCATCGGTGATGCGCAGTTGCTTGGCGCGTTCGGTCAGGGCGGCGATGACTTTGTCACCGACATCGCCGACCAGCACCGCCACCGAAATCGCCATGCAGCGCTCGCCGGCACTGCCGTAGGCGGCGCCCATCAGCGCGTCGACGGTTTTCTCGATGTCCGCGTCGGGCATCACCACCATGTGGTTTTTCGCGCCGCCCAGGCCTTGCACGCGCTTGCCGTTGCGCGCGCCGGTTTCATAGATGTACTGCGCAATCGGTGTCGATCCGACAAAGCTCACAGCCTTGACGTCCGGGTGTTCGATCAGCGCGTCCACCGATTCCTTGTCGCCCTGCACCACGTTGAATACGCCCTTCGGCAAGCCGGCTTCATGCAGCAGCTCGGCCATGAACAGCGAAGCGCTAGGGTCGGTCGGGCTCGGCTTGAGGATGAACGTGTTGCCCGCCGCGATGGCGATCGGGTACATCCACATCGGTACCATCACCGGGAAGTTGAACGGCGTGACGCCGGCCACCACGCCCAGTGGCTGGCGCAGGGTCCAGTTGTCCATGCCCCGCGAGACCTGGTCGGAATGCTCGCCCTTGAGCAGGTTCGGGATGCCGCAGGCGAATTCAAGAATATCGATGCCCCGGTCGACTTCGCCCTGGGCGTCGGTGAAGACCTTGCCGTGTTCGGCGACGATGATGCGCGCCAGGTCGTCCTTGCGCTCACGCAGCAGGTGCAGGTATTCGAACAGTACGCGGGCGCGGCGGATTGGCGGGGTGTCGGCCCAACCGGCGAAGGCGGCCTGGGCAGCGGCGACGGCTTCGGACACGGTCTGGCGGCTGGCCAGGGCGACGCGGGCGGTGACTTCGCCGGTGGCCGGGTTGTAGACGTCCTGATACCGGTCATCGCGGCTCACGCGCTGGTCGTTGATGTAGTGCTCGATTGTTGTAGTCATGGCAATAGATCCCAGGTGGGTGGCGTTGGGACACACGATAGGCTTTCGGTTTGTTCCAAACCAGAGCAGAATCCAGAACTGATTGTCCTCATAAGCGAACAATAAGCGCATGGAAAAATCCGAGATCGAAGGCCTGTGGACCCACATCCACTGGCTGTCAGTGCTGGAAGAACACGGCACCTACACCGCTGCAGCAGCACGGTTGGGGGTGAGCAAATCGGCGGTCAGCCAGCGCATCAGCGATCTGGAAAAAGCCACCGGTACCCGGCTGGTGACGCGCACCACGCGCAGTGTGCGCCTCACCGATGCCGGGTTGTCGCTGACCCGTGAGGTGCGCGGTGCCTACGAACAGATCGCGCGCAGTTTTTCCTCGGTGCGCGACTCGGCCGGGGAGATTCGCGGGCTGGTGCGCCTCACCGCCCCGGTGGCGTTCGCGCGCCAGCAACTGGTGCCGCACTTGTCCGAATTCCTCCAGCGGTATCCGCAGGTGCGCCTCCAGCTGGATGTGTCGGACGCCTTGAGTTCGCTGGCCGCCGAAGGCTACGACCTGGCGGTGCGCCACGGTTTCCAGGTGCCCGAAACCCACGTGGCCTGGAAGCTCTGCGACACCGGCTCGGTGCTGGTCGCCAGTCGCGATTACCTGCAACGCCATGGCGAGCCGCGCGAACCCGGCGACCTCAGCGCCCACAACTGCCTGTTCTACCCACGCGGCAGCGACCAGCCCGCCTGGACCTTCGAACGCGGCAGCAAACACCTCGAGCGCGTCACCGTACCGATCGCCGGCAGCTTCGCCACCAACAACAGCGAAGCGTTGAGGGATGCGGCCCTCAACCACCTGGGCATCGCCCTGCTCCCGGATTTCAGCGCCCATGCCGCGCTCGCCAGCGGCAAGCTGGTGCAAGTGCTCAAGGACTGGACGCTCAAGGGCGCATTTGCCGATGAGATTTACCTGATACGGCCCTATTCGCCCCACGTGCCGAAGTCGGTGAGTGCCTTGGTCGGCTTTTTGAAAGAGCGGTTGTCGGGCGGGTTCCGATTCAAGGGCTGAGGTTTGCCTCTTGCCCATCAGAACAAAAAGTCCATAATGGACAAATAAGTTCAATAATCGGAGCACCCATGTCCAGCACACCTCACGTGATCAACCCCGCCCAGGCCCGCGAGTTACTTGCTCAGGTGGATGTACTGCAGATCCTGCGTGCGCTGTTTCGCGACCTCGCCGCCGGGCACGCGGTGCAACCGGCGCAACAGTTGGTGGAATTTCCCCACGGCGGCGGTGACTTCATCAACTACCTGGGGGTGCTGGCGCAGGACGGCGTGTATGGGGTCAAGACCTCACCCTACATCGTGCGTGAACAAGGGCCGCTGGTGACGGCCTGGACGCTGCTGATGTCGATGCAAACCGGCCAGCCGTTGCTGCTGTGCGATGCCGCCGAGCTGACCACCGCGCGCACGGCCGCGACCACGGCGTTGGCGGTGGATGCACTGGCGCCGCCGCAGGCAAAGCGCCTGGCGATCATCGGCAGTGGCAAGGTCGCGCAGGCGCATCTGCACTATGTGAAAGACCTGCGGGACTGGCAGAGCATCAACCTGTTTTCGCCGAGCCTGGCCGGGAAAAATTCCCAGCTCGAAAGCCTGGACCCGCGGTTGAAGATCGCCTCAACCTGCGATGCCGCATTGGAGGACGCCGACGTGATCCTGCTGTGCACCTCCTCGGCCGGGCCGGTGATCGACCCGGCGCGCCTGGGCAAGCCGGCGTTGATCACCTCCATCAGCACCAACGCCCCGCGCGCCCATGAAGTGCCGCCGCAAAGCCTCAACGACATGCAGGTGTTCTGCGACTATCGCCGTACCACCCCAGGCTCGGCCGGCGAAATGCTGATTGCCGCCGAGCAGCACGGCTGGGACATCGCCTCGGTGGTCGGCGACCTGCCAGAGTTGCTCAGCGAGCAGGTGCCGCGCCCATCCTACGACCGTCACGTATTCTTCCGCTCTATCGGCCTGGGCCTGGAAGACATCGCACTGGCTAATGCCCTTTGGAGACAGCTATGAGCCACGCAGACTTCATCATCATCGGCGGCGGCATTGCCGGCGCCTCCACCGGTTTCTGGCTGTCGCCGCACGGCAAGGTGATTGTGCTGGAGCGTGAATCCCACCCGGCCTACCACTCCACCGGGCGCTCGGCGGCGCTGTATACCGCCGCCTATGGCACCCCGCAGGTGCGCGCGCTGACCCTCGCCAGCCGTGAGTTTTTCGACCACCCACCCAGCGGTTTCTGCGAGCACCCACTGCTGATGCCACGCGGTGAAATGACCGTGGACTTCATCGGCGACCCGGATGAATTGAACGCGCAGTACTTGAGCGCCAAGGCCACCGTGCCGCAGGTCGAGCAACTGAGCGCCGACCTGGCCTGTGCGATGCTGCCGATCCTGCGCCGCGAAAAAGTCCACGGTGCGATTTATGACCCCACCGCCAGCGACATCGACACCGACGCGCTGCACCAGGGTTACTTGCGCGGGATCCGCCGCAATCAAGGCGAGGTGCGCACTGACAGCCACGTCCTCGGTTTGAGCCGCGACAGCGCCGGCCTCTGGCATGTGAATACCCAGGACGCCACCTTCACCGCGCCGATTATCATCAATGCCGCCGGCGCCTGGGCCGATCATATCGGCGGGCTGGCCGGCGCCGCCGCCATTGGCCTGCAACCCAAGCGGCGCTCGGCGTTTATCTTCGCCGGCCCCGAAGGCCAGGACACCCACGCCTGGCCGATGCTGGTGGCCCTCGACGAAGCCTTTTACATGAAGCCCGACGCGGGCATGTTCCTCGGCTCCCCCGCCAATGCCGACCCGGTCGAGGCGCAGGATATCCAGCCCGAAGAGTTGGACGTCGCCATGGGCATCTACCAGATCGAAGAAGCCACCACCTTGACCATCCGCCGCCCGACCCGCACCTGGGCCGGGCTGCGCAGCTTTGTCCACGATGGGGATCTGCTGGCGGGCTTCGACTCGCAGGTGCCGGGGCTGTTCTGGGTCGCGGCGCAAGGCGGCTATGGCATCCAGACCTCCCCCGCCATGGGCCAGGCCAGTGCCGCACTGGTGCGCGGTGCGCCGCTGCCGGAGCAACTGACGCGGTTCGGCCTGGACGCTGGTATGCTCTCCCCCGCCCGCCTGGAGCCGCATTGATGAACACCGCCGAACACGACAAGGTCATGCAGAACTTCCGCGCGATTGCCGACGCAATCGCCACGCTGTTCTTTCCCCACGCGGAAGTGGTGCTGCATGACTTGCGCACGCAAAAAGTCGATTACATTGCCAACAACCTGTCCAAACGTGGCATCGGTGATGAGTCGGCGCTGGAGGACATGCTCAGCGATGACGTCAGCGAGGTGAATATCGGCCCCTATGAAAAACTCAATTGGGATGGCCAGAAGATTCGCAGCCTGAGCACCGTGCTGCATGACCATAACGGCCGTCGCCTGGCCGTGCTGTGCATCAACCTGAATATCTCGCTGTTCGAGAATGCCAAGGCGGCGCTGGATCTGTTCCTGTCGCCGAGCAAGTTGATCCCGCAACCGGATTCACTCTTTCGTGATGACTGGCAGGAGCGCATCAACACCTTTTTGCACGCCTGGATGCGTGAACGCCAATTGAGCCTGAACCTGCTGACCCGTGACCACAAGCGTGAGCTGGTGCTGGCGCTGCATGCCGAAGGCGCGTTCAAGGGCAAGAGCGCCTCCAACTATGTGGCTAATGTGCTGGGCATGGGGCGGGCGACGGTCTACAAGCACTTGAAGGAATTGAAGGGCTGAAAGCAGCTTTTGTGCAGGCGCCCGGCTTGCCGGCGATAGGGTCCTTGTGGTCGCCATCGCCGGCAAGCCGGGCTGCTGCAAGGGTCAATCGCCGTAGATATCAGACTTGAAGTACTGCTGCGAAATCTTCTGGTACTCGCCACTCGCGCGGATGCCATCGATGGCGCTGTTGAGTTGGCTGACCAACTCGGTATTGCCCTTGCGCACCGCGATCCCCGCGCCCTCGCCCACGTATTTCGGGTCCTTGAGTTCCGGGCCGACAAACGCATACCCCTTGCCGCGTGGCATCGACAGGAAATCGCTCAGGGGAATGGTGTCGGCGAAGATCGCGTCCAGTCGCCCGGCCGCCAGGTCCATGTAAATCTCTTCGTTATTGCTGTAGCGCTTGACGGTGATGCCCTTGGGCTCGAACACCTCGGTGGCGTAGCGGTCGGTGGTCGTGGCGCGTTGCACGCCGACCGTCTTGCCCTTGAGGCTGGCATACTGGTCATCGACCACCGCGCCGTCCTTCATCACCAGGCGCGACGAAGTGAAGTAATACTTGTGGGTGAAATCCACCGACTTCTTGCGGTCTTCATTGATGGTCATGGACGACAGGGCCATGTCGATTTTCTTCACCTTGAGGGAAGGAATCAGGCCGTCGAACTCACCTTCGACCCACACGCACTTGACCTTCATCTGCGCGCACAAAGCGTTGCCGATGTCGTAGTCGAAGCCAACGATCTTGCCTTCCTCGGTCTTGGACGCAAACGGCGGGTAAGCGGCCTCAATGCCGATGCGCAGGGTTTTCTCGGCGGCCAGCAAGTGGCTGGACGCGATCAGGCCAAGGGCCAGGACGGGAATGACGAAGCGTTTCTTCATGGTTGTGTCTCGCAAGTTGTTGTTGGTTTAGGCAAGCGTGAAGAAAAAATCAGACGAAAAAGAGCTTTATTTGTACTTATAATTCCATATTGGACTTTTATGTACATACCGTCAAATCGCCTCGCCACCCTATGACTTTTTTGCACAACGCACCGGTGTTTTTGAGCGTTCATCTCTAGATTTATGCGTGCCTATACTCGGTTCAGCCTCCCGGTGGAACCGAGGGGCCGCAGCATCACAGCCATGTCCCTACAACAATAATCAAGGACACCGACCATGACCCAGCCCTTCCTGGCCGCTCGGGATTTTCTGCTCGCTCACCGTACCGACTACGCCACCGCCGTGCGCGACTTCCGTTGGCCACACCTGGACGCGTTCAACTGGGCCCTGGACTACTTCGATGCGATGGCAGAAGGCAACGCGGCGGATGCGCTGTGGATCGTCGAAGAGGACGGCAGCGAGCAACGCTACAGCTTCGAGCAGTTGGCGGCGCGCTCCAACCAGGTGGCCAACCACCTGCGCGCCCTGGGTGTGCGCCGGGGCGAACGCGTGCTGCTGATGCTCGGCAACGATGTCGCGCTGTGGGAAACCATGCTGGCTGCGTTCAAGCTGGGCGCCGTGGTCATCCCCGCCACTGCCCTGCTCAACCCCGATGACCTGAGTGACCGTATCGAGCGCGGCCAGGTGCGCCACCTGGTGGTCGGTGAAGCGCATGTCGGCAAGTTTGACGGCCTCGGCGCTGGCTGCAGCCGCATCTGCGTGGGCGCCGCCCCCACTGGCTGGGTCGCGCACAGCGCCGCCTTCGAATACCCCGAGCAGTTCGAGGCCGAAGGCCGCACCCTGGCCACCGACCCGATGCTGCTGTATTTCACCTCCGGCACCACGTCCAAGCCGAAAATGGTGCTGCACAGCCACCAGAGCTATCCGGTCGGCCACTTGTCGACCATGTACTGGATCGGCCTGCAGCCGGGTGACCTGCACCTCAATATCTCGTCTCCGGGCTGGGCCAAGCATGCCTGGAGCTGCCTGTTCGCGCCATGGAACGCCGGCGCCTGCATCTTTATCCATAACGTCGCGCGTTTCAGCGCGCCGGCCCTGCTCAACACGCTGGAACGTTACCGCGTGACCAGCCTGTGCGCGCCGCCCACCGTGTGGCGCATGCTGATCCAGGAGGACCTGGCCAGCTACAAAAACCGTCTGAACCTGCGTGAACTGGTGGGCGCCGGTGAACCGCTGAACCCGGAGATCATCGAGCAGATCCAGCATGCCTGGGGCCTGCCGTTGCGCGACGGCTTCGGCCAGTCGGAAACCACCGCGCTGGTCGGCAACACCCCAGGGCAATTGCTCAAGCCGGGCTCCATGGGCCGGCCGCTGCCGGGCTACCAGGTGGCGCTGCTCGATGCCGACGGCGTGCCGGGCACCGAGGGCGAAGTCGCCCTGCCCCTGTCGATACGTCCGCTGGGCCTGATGCTGTGCTACGAGGACAGCCCGGAAAAAACCGCTGAGGTGATGCGCGACGGCTACTACCGCACCGGCGATACCGCGCAGATCGACGCCGACGGCTACATCACGTTTGTCGGACGCGCCGACGACGTGTTCAAGGCGTCCGACTACCGCATCAGCCCCTTCGAACTGGAAAGCGCGCTGATCGAGCACCCGGCGGTGATGGAAGTCGCCGTGGTACCCAGCCCGGACCCGCTGCGCCTGGCGGTGCCAAAGGCCTTCCTGATCCTCGCCCACGACGCCCCCGGCAGCGCCGAGTTGGCGCAGCACATCCTCGCCTTCGCCCGCGAGCATTTGGCGCCGTACAAGCGCGTGCGGCGCATCGAGTTTGTCAGCGAATTGCCCAAGACCATCTCCGGCAAGATTCGCCGGGTGGAATTGCGGCAGATGGAAGTGCTGCGGCGCCAGAGTGAAACGCGGGGTGAGCAAGAGCACTTCGAGGAGGACTTTGTGCGGCCGACGGTGGAGTCGTAGTCCATTCCTGTTGATTACTTGCCTGATCCTCCGATTTATCGACCATCGGATACCTGGCCCCTTGCGCGGTGGTCTAGAGTTCGACAATGAGCGGCCATCCCAAAAAGGCCGCCACTACCGTCGATCAGCAGGTGAATCATGGAATTGCGAATCAACCAGAAGACCTATCAGGTCGATGCCGACGCGGACACCCCCTTGCTGTGGGTGATTCGCGATGACCTGGGGCTGACCGGCACCAAGTACGGCTGCGGCCTGGCGCAATGCGGCGCCTGTTCGGTGCTGGTGGACGGCAATGTCGTGCGCAGTTGCGTCACGCCGGTGGCTGGGGTGGTAGGCCGTGAGGTCACCACCATCGAGGCGATCGAGGACGATGAAGTGGGCAAGCGCGTGGTCGCCACCTGGGTCGAGTATCAGGTCGCGCAATGCGGTTATTGCCAGTCCGGGCAGGTGGTGGCAGCCACCGCGCTGCTCAAGCACACCCCCGCCCCCAGCGATGCGCAGATCGAAGCGGCGATGATCAACCTGTGCCGCTGCGGCACCTACAACGCGATCCACAGCGCCATGCAGGCGCTGGCCAAGCCGGAGAGCGCCTGATGAATACGCGCAATAAAATGCTCGAGCTGCCGCTGGGCGAGCCGGTCAACCTGTCGCGTCGGCACTTTCTGGTGGGCACGGCGGTGGGTGCGCTGGTGATCGGCTTTGGCCTGCCGCTGGGCTCGGCCAGGGTGCAAGCGGCCACGCCGGCCGAGCGCGGTACCCAGGTGCCGGCCTTTTTGGAGATTCGCCCGGACGGCAGCGTGCGCCTGCTCAGCCCCTTCATGGAAGGCGGCCAAGGCACTCACACCGCCATGGCGCAGATTGTTGGCGAAGAACTCGACGCCGACCCCGCCACCTTTATCGTCGAAGCCGCCCCGCCTGGCGAAGCCTATGTGGTGATGGAAAACGGCATGCGCATCACCGGCGGCAGTATGTCGGTGCGCATGAGCTACCCGACCATGCGCCGCCTGGGCGCCCTCGCCCGCGCCATGCTGCTGCAGGCCGGCGCCCAGCAGTTGGGTGTGCCGGTGGCCGAACTGACCACCCAACCCGGCCGCGTGGTGCACAGCGCGTCCGGGCGTTCGCTGGGCTACGGCGAGCTGGCCGGCCGCGCGCTGGACATGCCGGTGCCCGACCCCGCCAGCATCACCCTGCGCGATCCGAGCCAGTTCCGCTGGATCGGCAAGCCGGTCAAACGCCTGGATGCCTACGACAAATCCACCGGCAAGGCGCAGTACAGCATCGACTTGAAGGTCGACGGCATGCTTCACGCCGCCGTGCAGCACGCGCCGCGCCTGGGCATGACCGTCGGCAGCCTGCGCAATCAGGCGCAGGTCGAAGGCATGAAAGGCGTGCACTCCGTCCACACGCTGCCCGGCGCGGTGGCAGTGGTAGCCGAACGTTGGTGGCACGCCAAGCGCGCAGTCGAGGCGATCCAGGTCGATTGGCAGGAAGCTGCCGCCGATTCGAGCCTGCGCGTGATGCCGGCGGATTTTTCCAGCGACAAGCACCGTGACTTTCTCGCCACGCAGCAGGGCCCCTCGCGCGATGACGAGAACGAAGGCGACGTGGCCGCCGCACTCGCCAAAGGCAAGACCCGCATCGAGGCCACCTACCACAACCAGTACGTCAACCATGCCCAGCTGGAGCCGCCGTCCGCCCTGGCACGCTTCAACGCCGATGGTTCACTGGAGGTCTGGCTGCCCAACCAGGCGCCGGATATGTTTCGTGCCGACATCGCCAAGCGCACCGGCCTCGACCTTGCGCAGATCACCCTGCACTCGCCGCTGCTGGGCGGGTTTTTCGGCCGGCACTTCCTGTATGAATCGGCCAACCCTTACCCGCAGGCCATCACCTTGGCCAAGGCGGTCGGTCGGCCGGTCAAGCTGATCTGGAGCCGCGAGGAAGAATTCCTGCGCGATGTGTTGCGCCCAGTCGCGGTGGTCAAGTTCCGCGCGGCGCTGGATGACCAAGGCCTGCCGCTGGCGCTTGAAGCGGTAAGCGCCACCGAGGGCCCGACCGAAGGCCTGGCCGGCAAACAGGGTGACAAGATCGACCCTACCGCGTTGGAAGGGCTGTCGGGCAAGGCCTATGCGATTCCCAACAAGCGCATCGCGCAGATCTACGTGAAAGGCCCGGTGATGCTGGGCTATTGGCGTTCGGTAGGCAATTCGCTGAACGACTTTTTCTATGAAGCATTCCTCGATGAACTGGCGGACAAGGGCGGTCACGACCCGTACGAATTACGCCTGCACCTGCTGCGTGACAACCCGCGGCTGACCACGTTGCTGCAGGCGGTGGGCGAGCTGTCCGGTGGCTGGAAGCGCGGGCCCTACACCGCCGAAGATGGCACCCGGCGCGCACGTGGCGTGGCCATGGCCTCGCCGTTCGGCTCGCATGCGGCGGTGGTCGCCGAAGTGTCGATCGACCAGGGCCAGGTCAAGGTGCACCACATCTGGGAAGCCATCGACCCCGGCAGCATCGTCAACCCGGCGATCATCGAGGCGCAAGTCAATGGCGCGGTGGCCCTGGGCTTGTCGCAGACCCTGCTGGAGGAAGCGGTGTACGTGGACGGCAAGCCACGGGCGCGCAACTACGACCTGTACCCGATCCTGCCGCCGTCGCGGATGGCGCAGGTGCATGTACGGATTGTCGAGAGCGGCGAAAAGATGGGCGGTATCGGCGAACCCCCGTTGCCGGCAGTGGCGCCAGCCGTGGCCAATGCGGTCGCACATTTGACTGGCCAGCGCATCCGCAGCCTGCCCTTGAGCCGCTATACCTTCAGTTGATCGACAAGGACCGCGCATGAACAACCCTCGCTTCGCAAGAACCGCAGGCTGGCTGTTGCTGGCCTGCCTGGTCGCAGCCGGCGTGCTGGCCTGGTACGTCACCCGCCAGCCCGCGACGCCCTTCGCACAGGAGTCGGCCGCCAGCGCCGACCCTGCGCTGGTCAGCCGCGGCGAGTACGTCGCGCGCCTCAGCGACTGCGTGGCCTGCCACAGCCTGGCGGGCAAGGCGCCTTTCTCCGGCGGCCTGGAAATGGCCACGCCGCTGGGCAACATCCACGCCACCAACATCACGCCTGACCGCGACGCCGGCATCGGCACCTACAGCCTGGCCGACTTCGACCGCGCGGTGCGCCACGGCGTGGCGCCGGGTGGCAAGCGCCTGTACCCGGCCATGCCCTACCCTTCGTATGCCAAGCTCAGTGACGATGACATCCGCGCGCTGTATGCGTTTTTCATGCACGGCGTGCAACCGGACAAACAGGCGAATATCCCCAGCGACATCCCCTGGCCGCTCAACCTGCGCTGGCCCATCGCGTTGTGGAACGGCGTGTTCGCTCCCACCGCGCCTTATGCGGCCAAGCCCAATCAGGATGCGGTGTGGAACCGCGGCGCCTACATCGTCCAAGGCCCGGGCCATTGCGGCAGTTGCCACACGCCACGCGGCCTGGCTTTCAACGAGAAGGCCCTGGACGAGTCCGGCGCGCCGTACCTCGCCGGTGGCCTGCTCGATGGCTGGTACGCCCCGAGCCTGCGCCAGGATCCCAACACCGGCCTGGGCCGCTGGAGCGAGGCGCACATCGTGCAATTCCTCAAGACCGGGCGCAATCAGCATGCGGTGGTCTATGGCTCGATGACCGAAGCCTTCAACAACTCCACGCAGTTCATGGCAGACGACGACCTGGCCGCCATCGCCCGGTATCTCAAGTCACTGCCCGGCGACCCGCAGCGCGACGGCCCCCCGTGGCAATACGTGGCCGCTGATACCCGCCAGGACATTCCCGGCGCCCACACCTACGCGACCCGCTGCGCCGCCTGTCATGGCTCGGACGGCAAAGGCCAGCCCGAGTGGATGCCGCCGCTGGCCGGCGCCACCTCCGCCCTCGCCAAGGAAAACGCCTCGGCGATCAACATCACCCTCAACGGCTCGCAACGCATCGTCGCCGCCGGCGTACCGGATGCCTACCGCATGCCGGCCTTCCGCGAGCAATTGTCCGATACACAAATCGCTGAGGTGCTGACGTATGTGCGCAGCACGTGGGGCAACCACGCTGACGCAGTCGACGCCAAGGCCGTCGGCAAACTGCGCGGGCATACCGATCCGGCCAGTGCCAGTCCGATAATTTTGCAAATGCGCTAACCCAACTCGCGCTTGAGCTGCTCGCGATCCAGCGCACCGTCCCAACGAGCAATGAACAACGTGGCGACACCGTTGCCGATCACATTGATCAGCGCGCCGCCTTCGGAAATAAACCGGTAGACGCCCAGTACCAATACCAGGCCCGCTGCCGGTATCACGTCGATGGAGCCAAGGGTCGCGGCCAAAGTGATAAATGCCCCGCCGGTCACGCTGGCGGCCCCTTTGGAGGTCAGCAGCAGGATCAGCAGCAACGTCACCTGGTGATACAGCGACACGTCGATATCCAGCGCCTGGGCAATGAAGATCGCCAGTACCGTCATGTTGATGCAGCTACCGTCCAGGTTGAAGCAGTAACCTGACGGCACCACCAGGCCGACGGTGGACTTCTCGCAGCCGAGTTTTTCCAGCTTGCCCATCAAGCGCGGCAACGCCGATTCGGACGATGACGTGCCCAGCACCAGCACCAGTTCTTCGCGGATGTACTTGAGGAATTTCCACAAGCTGAAACCGGCCAGCCGCGCCACCAGGTTCAACACCACGAACACGAAGACCAACCCGGTAAGGTAGTAGCACACCAGCAGGTTCACGTAGGCACCTAACGATTGCACGCCGTACTTGCCCACCGTGAACGCCATGCCGCCAAAGGCACCCAACGGCGCCAGGTACATGACGATCTTGAGCATGCGAAAAAACGCCTTGGCCACCAGGTCGATGGTGCCGAGCAGCGGCTTGCCGGCCTCTCCCAACAGCTGCAGGCCGAAGGCGAACAGCACGGAGATAAACAGCACCTGGAGGATATCGCCGTCGGTGAATGCACCGAACACCGTGCTCGGCACGATATGTGTGAGGAAGCCGACGACGCTCTGGTCATGGGCGGCCTTGGTGTAGCCGGCGATGGCGGAAGCATCCAGCGTGGCCGGATCAATGTGCATGCCGGCACCCGGCTTGAGCAGGTTGACCCCGACCAAGCCGATCACCAGGGCGAGAGTGGTCAGCACTTCAAAGTAGATGAGTGACTTGAAACCAATCCGTCCGATGCGCTTGAGATCCTGCATGCCGGCGATACCGCTGACTACCGTGCAGAAGATGATCGGCGCAATGAGCATCTTGATCAGCTTGATGAACGTGTCGCCCAGGGGTTTCATCTGCTCGCCGAGGCCTGGGCTGAAGTGTCCGAGGATCACCCCCAGCACGATGGCGGCGATCACCTGCACATACAGATGCTGGTAGAGCGGTTTGCGCTGTGGATGCGGTTCGTCCACAGGTGTGACTGAAGAGCTGATTATTTTTGTCATGGCTCTGCCTTTGGGGGTAGGAAAACGGTGTTGAGGGTTCAGGTCACCACGTTGATCGGCTTGCCGGCGGCGAAAGCCTCGATGTTGGCCGCCAGCACCGCCTTGAGCCGCGCAACGCTGCTTTGGCTGGCCCAGGCGACATGGGGCGTGACCAGCAAGTTGGGGTGTTCGCAGTGCAGCAACGGGTGGTCGGCCTGCGGCGGCTCCACGTGCAGCACGTCCAGCGCGGCGCCGCCCAGTTGGCCGCTGGCTAACCCGTCGAGCACCGCGTTTTCATCCACCAGTGGGCCGCGCGCGGTGTTGATGAGCAGTGCGCCGGGCTTCATCCGTGCGATCTCGGCGGCGCCGATCAGGTATCGCGTGTGCGGCGTCAACGGGCAATGCAAGGTCAGCGCATCCGCCAGGGCCAACACCGTGTCGAACGCGGTGTAGCCGTCCCTCACTCGCTGCGCGCCACGGTGTTCGGCAAACAGCACGTGGATGTCCAGGGCCTTGGCCAGTCGCGCCACACGGCTGCCGATATCGCCACGCCCGACGATGCCCAGGGTCGAACCCTGCAGGTCCTGGATCGGCGCGCCATGCACGCAAAAGTGCGATGACAGCGACCATTGGCTCAACGAGGCCGAGCGATACGCCATTAGGTGACGACGCAACGCGAAGAGCGAACCAATCACCGCTTCGGCGACACTCACCGCGCTGTAAGCCGGCACATTGCACACGGTCACACCGTGGTCGCGGCAGGCAGCAATGTCGATGCAGTCGTAGCCGGTCGCGGCTACACAGATCAACTTCAAGCGCGGCAGTTGCCCAAGGCTCGTACGATCAATGCGCACCTTGTTGGTAATCGCCACGTCAGCCTCGGCCAATGCCTGCTGCACCTGCTCGTGGGTGGTTTTTTCACGCTCCGTCCAGGCGCTGGCCTGGGCCGGACGCACCAAGGGGGACGGCAGGCTGGCGGCGTCGAGAAAGACGATATTCATGCCGCCACCTGCTCGGAAATTTCAATCAGGTTCAGGTCCGGGTCACGTACATACACCGAGCGGATCGGGCCCGTTGCGCCGGTGCGAAGCACCGGACCTTCGAGAACAGGCCAGGCCTGGGCGTCGAGATGGGCGATCACCTCATCCAACGGGAGGCTGGCGATAAAGCACAGTTCCAACGCGCCCGGCACCGGCAGATGCGCCTTGGGCTCGAACTCATGCCCGCGCTCGTGCACGTTGATTTTCTGGTTTGCGAAGCGAAACGCGATGCGTCCGCTGCCAAAGGTCTCCAGGCGCATGCCCATGACGCGCAGGTAAAAGTCTTTGCAGGCGCTCAGGTCGAGGGTGGTGAGTACCAGGTGGTCGAGATGATCAATCATTGCGGGCGCTCCAGTTCGGCATTGGCCACCTGCTTGCTCAGGCTGTGCACATGCGCGGGGATGGGATGCAGGTCCAGGCGTTTGCCGGCCTTGAGGATCTGGCTGGGAAGGTCATGGCCAACCAGGTCGGGCAGTTGCGCGGCGGCGGCGAGCACGCGGTCCAGCTGAACACCGGTGTCGTAGCCCATCAGATCGAGCATGTGCACCAGGTCTTCCATGCACACGTTGCCGCTGGCGCCGGGTGCATACGGGCAACCACCGAGGCCGCCCAGAGAGGCGTCGAAACGCTCGATCCCCGCCTGCAGCGCCGCCAGGGTATTGGCCAGGGCCATGCCTCGGGTGTTATGAAAATGCAGGGTCAGCTGCAGCTCGGGAAAGCGCTCGCGCACCTGCCGCGACAAGGCCTCCACCTGTGTGGGATAGGCCATGCCGGTGGTGTCGCACAGGGTGATGCCGCGCACGCCCAGTTCGGCAAAGCGCGCGACCCAACCCAACACATCGTCGGTGGGCACCTCGCCCTGCATCGGGCAGCCGAATACCGTGGACAGCGACACATTCACCGCCACCGGTCCCTGGCCGATCACGCCGACCACCTTCTGGAGCTGGGCGAATGACTGTTCGCGGGTCATGCGCAGGTTGGAACGGTTGTGCGGCTCGCTGACGGACATCACCAGGTTAGCTTCGTCGATGCCGCAGCCCAGCGCACGCTCGGCCCCGCGCACGTTCGGCACCAGCACCGTGTATTCGACGCCGGGCTGGCGCCGAATCCCGGCCATTACTGCCTCGGCATCGCGCAACGCCGCAATGGCCTTTGGCGAAGTGAACGAGGTGACTTCTATCTTCGCGTAGCCGCACGCGCTGAGCGCGTCGATCAAGGCGATTTTGCGCTCGGTGTCGATAAAGGTCTTTTCATTCTGGAAGCCGTCACGGGTCGCGACTTCCTGCAGGTACAAGCGTTTCATGAGGTTGCTCCTGGTGTCAGATCAGGCCGCGAGCCCGCCAGGCTTCACGGGTCGGTGCGTCGATGCCGATGCGTTCAAGCACAGCGTCGGTGTGTTGCCCCAGGGCCGGCGCGCGCGAGTGCACGCGACCGGGGGTGGCCATCAACTTGGGCACGATGCCGGGCAAGGTGACAGGCGTACCGTCGTCCAATTGGCTGGCGAGCAGCATGTCGCGCGCCTGGTAATGGGGATCGGCGGCGATGTCGGCGGCGTCGTAGATTTTTCCGCAGGGAATGTTCGCGTCATTCAGCGCTGCCAGGACGTCGTCGAGGCTGCGCTCGGCGGTCCAGGTGGAGATTGCCGCGTCGATCCGCGCCACATGCCGCACCCGTCCGTCGTTCTGCGCCAGCTCAGGGTCGTCGGCCAGATCGAGGCGCTGGATCTTCTCCATCAGCCGCCGGTAGATGCTGTCGCCATTGCCGGCGATCAACGCATACTTTCCGTCCTTGCAACGGTAGGCGTTGGTCGGTGCGATGCCGGGCAAGCTGCTGCCGGCCGGATCACGCACGCTGCCGAACACCGAATACTCGGGAATCAGGCTTTCCATCATGTTGAACACCGACTCGTACAACGCCACGTCGACCTGCTGGCCAGCGCCGCCGTGCTGCTCGCGGTGACGCAGCGCCAGCAGCACACCGATCACGCCGTGCAGCGCGGACAGCGAATCGCCAATGGACACGCCAACCCGTACCGGCGTGCGTCCTGGCTCACCGGACAAATGGCGCAGACCACCCATGGCCTCGCCGATCACGCCGAAACCGGGCAGGTCGCGGTACGGCCCGGTCTGGCCGTAACCGGAAACCCGCAGCATCACCAGCCCGGGGTTGATCGCTGACAGTTCATCCCAGCCCAGCCCCCATTTTTCCAGGGTGCCAGGGCGGAAATTTTCAATCAGGATGTCGGCGTCCTGGACCAGGCGCTTGACCACCTCACGCGCTTCGGCCTGGCGCAGATCAAGGGTGACCGACTGTTTGTTGCGCGACTGGGCGGCCCACCACACCGAGGTCCCGTCGTGCAGCAAGCGCCATTTGCGCAGGGGGTCGCCGGTGACCGGCGGTTCGATCTTGATCACTTCGGCGCCGAACTCGGCGAGGATCTTGGCGGCGAAAGGTCCGGCAATCAGTTGGCCCATTTCGACCACCTTGATGCCTTCCAGGGGCAGACTCATGACGGTATCCGTTGTTGTTGGAGGTGATGGCCGGATAATCCGCGCAAAAACACGCCGTGAGAATGTCAAAGATTTCCACTACTCTTTCCAGATTGGAAACACAGAGGTGGATATGTTCAATTTGCTGCAGCTTGATCTGGTGTCCCTGCGCCTGCTGGTATTGGCCGCCAAGACACAAAACCTTACCCAGGCCGCCACCAGTGCTCACATGAGCGTTTCCGCGGCGAGCAAAAGACTGGCCGAACTCGAACGGGTGACCCATTGCAGCCTGTTCACCCGCGTTGCCCGAGGCCTGCAACTGACCCCGGCGGGACGCGGCCTGGCTGAACACGCGCGAACCATCCTCGACGCCGCCGAGCAGATGGCCCATGACGCCACCGACTACGCCAATGGCGTGCGTGGTCATGTTCGGCTGTTTGCCAACACGTCGGCGGTGATCCAGTTTTTACCGCAGGATCTCGCGGCTTTTCTCGCGGCCAACCCGCAGGTGCGCATCGAACTGGAGGAGGTCCTCAGCGACCGCGCGATTCATGCAGTGGAAAAGGGTCAGGCCGAGATCGGCATCTTTGCCGACAACGTTCCCGCTCCCGGCCTGCACATACACCCCTATCGGCATGATCGGTTGGTGGTACTGGTGCCGCAGGGCCACGTGCTGGCGCAGCGTGCAAGCGTTGCCCTGGCCGAGACGCTGGACTTCGATTACGTCGCGTTGAATCAAGGCAGTTCGCTGTTGCGGCGTATCAATGATGCCGCCGCCAGCACCGGCAAACGCCTGAAGGTGCGCATTCAAGTCAGCAGTTTCGATGGCATCTGCCGCATGATCGAGGCGGGATTGGGGATCGGCATCCTGCCGCTGGGCTCGGTGCACCCGGGGTTACTTGAGACGAAGCTGCGCGCGATCCCGCTGGAGGGCCAATGGGCGTCGCGCACCTTGTACGTAGGGGTGGCGGATACGTCGCGCCTTTCGCCCGAGGCCGCCAACCTGTTCAGCTACCTGAGCAACCTGGAGGGATAGCCGGCTATCCCTGGCCTGCCGGGCTTACTGACTGTCCTTGGCCTTGCCCTCCTGCATCTGCACCGAAGATTTGCTGCCGCCAGTGTTGTCCTTGGTGGTGTTGTCGGCGCTGTCGAAGCACCCATGCAGCATGAACACACTGCAAAGGCTCAGGCACATAGTGAGTTTTTTCATGATCATTTTCCGTGGATAAGGTGGGCTGTCACTTATCTGTGTGGAACGAGCGCTGGCGCGTTCAAAAAAACCAAACAGTGCCTGACGAATGGTCACGCCGCGCCCTTGCACTAATTTGAACGTTTTTGCCCCACCATCGATCCATAAAGCAGGACACCCAGACACAGGAACGGCCTGTGTCAGTCCTTGCGCGAGCTACGATCCGCCTGCCCCGACCAGGGCGCCTGAATTTCGCTCGCCGATGACGACCTTGAGGTAAAGGCCATGGCCGCGAACACGTGCAAAACATCGAACCCTCTTGCCTCCCAGGATGCGCTTGCCCGCAATACCGAACTGTTCTACGAGGCAGATCGGCTGGAGCAAGCGGCCTACGCAATCATTGGCACCAGTCTGGCGAATGCCGACGCGTGGCTGCGCTTCAGCGAGGCAAAGCGGGTAGCCGATGCGAAACGCAGTGAGGCGCGCCAGGACCTGATGCGCCTGCGTCGAAGCGGGTTGTAGCCGCACAGCCTACCGACTCCGCGCTTGTCACTCACACAAGCCCGCAGCTGGCCTTCAGGAAAACACCTGCGGACGCCGCCGTGTCGGCGGCGCAAAGCTGAGCGGTTGCTGGCGGGCCAGTTGCGCCTGGACGTGCGCGACCGCATCGAGCACGCGCTGTGCCCACTGCTCGTCCTGCGGGTCGACCACTACCACGCGAAAGCCGTGGTCATGGCCTTCACTGCGCACGCCTTCGGAATCGTCGACATGCAGGTCGATGTCGAAGGCCGGTGGAAATTTGGAGGGTGCGTTCGACAGCCCGCGCACGCTGAGCGCACGGTTGTGCAGCACGCTGTTGACCACGCCGTCGACACGAATGCCGTACAGCAACAGCCAACGCCGGATGTAGGACGGGGTCCGACCGGACGAGGTATAGACCCAGATGCTGCAGCCTTGGCGGCGCAGTTCACGGGTCAGCGAGCGAGTCCCCACGCGCAGCGGTTCGCCCAGCCACCGGTGGACACAGGCCGGCAGCCGGCTGTGTTCGACCGCACTGTGGTGAAGCTGGCAGGCCAGCGTGTCGTCGATGTCGAACGAAATGCGGATACGTGGGCGATTGAACAGACGCCGAACGCTGTCGAGCACTGGATACCCCCCCATCACAGGCCTCCCCGAGCAGCAGGCACGGGTGTGTCGCCCAGGAAGAACTCCCTGGGATCCGGGGCCTGATCTTCCAGGAACGCCGCGTATTTTTTCTTGATCTTGGGCAATTCGTACAGGGCCTTGACGCCATGCTTGGCGGAGTTACGAATGACCGAGGACGGGTTGAAATAGCCCTCGGCGTTTTCCAGCGTGAGCACGAACGGCGGCAGTCCCGCGCGCATCAGCAGGTAGCTGACAATCAGCGAACCACTGCGATTATTGCCCTCGATGAACAATTGCGGCTTGCTGAGGATGCGCACGTAGACACCGGCTGCGCGCTTCCAGACCGACTCGCTGCGGTACGCGCAATACCAGTTGTACAAGTCCTTGATGCCACCCTCGACATTGTTGAAAAAGTGCTGCTCGGTGGCCGCCAGGTGCTGGGCGTATTCCAGCCGGCGCACCGGGTCCTTGCCGCAGAGCACGGTGGCATTGATCTCCAGCATCAGGTTGAGTTGCTGCAGGTCAAACAGGTCGACGCCGCGAGCGACATAGTCATCAATCAGGGCATAGCCTTCCAGCACATTTTCCAGCACCTCGTCCGTGAACGGATCGCGCGGCTCGGTAAAGTGGCGACTGAGCTCGGCAAAGCGGCTCTGTACTTTACGCAGAGCGCGTTCGATCGCGGGCAAATCAAGACGACGTGTTGCAGACATTGGCAATCCTGGCAAACGGTGGAAAGGTCGATCAGCTGAACTTACCGCTGATGTAGTCCTCGGTCATTTTCTCGCGGGGGCTGCCGAAAATCTGGGTGGTCGGGCCCATCTCTACCAGGTAGCCAGTACGCGTGCCCTGGGAAATATCCACCGAGAAGAACGCAGTGGTGTCAGCCACACGGATGGCCTGCTGCATGTTGTGGGTCACCAGCGCGATGGTGTAGTCCTTTTTCAACTCGACCATCAACTCTTCAACCCGGCGCGTGGCGATCGGGTCGAGCGCCGAACACGGCTCGTCGAGCAACAGCACTTCCGGCTCGGTGGCGATGGCGCGGGCGATACACAGCCGTTGCTGCTGGCCGCCGGAAAGCGACAGGCCACTGACCTTGAGCTTGTCCTTGACCTCATCCCACAGCGCAGCGCCCTGCAGCGCATGCTTGACGCGATCGCCGAGGTCGCCCTTGTAGCGGTTGAGGCGCAGGCCAAACGCGACGTTGTCGAAGATGCTCATCGAAAACGGGTTCGGTTGCTGAAACACCATGCCGATATAGCGGCGCACTACCACCGGGTCCACGCCTTTGCCATACACGTCCTGCCCGAGGAAATGCACGTGCCCCTCGAAGCGGAAACCTTTGACCAGGTCATTCATCCGATTGAGGCTGCGCAGCACAGTACTCTTGCCGCAACCGGAAGGCCCGATGAAGCCGGTGATCTTGTTTTTCTCGATGGGTACGTGGCTGTCGCGCACGGCCATGAAGTTGCCGTAGAAAATCTTGTCGAGCTTGCAGTCCATGACCACAGGCGCCTGGGTGGTAAACGGAGCGGCTATTTGCGCAGTTGATACGTTCAAAATTCAGATGCTCCCTTGTTCAGTACTTGGGCTTGCCGAAAATGCGGCTGACAATGTTCACGACCAGCACGATCATCACCAACACCAGCGAAGCCGCCCATGCGAGTTCGAGCTGATTGTCGAAGGGCATGCCGGAGAAGTTGTAAATCAGTACGGCCAGCGATGCCGTCGGGTTCATCACCGCGAGGCTGCCGTCGTGGTAGATCCAGTAGTTGCTGAACAACGCGGTAAACAGCAATGGCGCGGTTTCACCCGCAGCACGTGCCACGGCCAGCATCACGCCGGTGAGAATCGCCGGCATGCCGGTCGGCAAGATGATTTTCCAGATGACCTGCGAGCGCGTGCAGCCCATGCCGTAGGCCGCGTCCTTCATGATCTTGGGCACCATGCGCATCGACTCTTCAGCCGTCAGCACGACGATGGGCAGCATCAACACCGCCAGGGCAACGCCACCGGCCGGTGCCGAGTAGGTGCCGGTGGTCATCACCACCAGGGCGTAGGCGAACACGCCGGCCAGAATGGACGGCAGCCCGGTGAGCATCTTGGCGGCAAAGCGCGCGGCGTTTGCCAGCTTGCTGTCGGGCCCCAGTTCAGCAAGGAAGACGGCGGCCATGATGCCGACCGGCACGGCAATGGCGGCGGCAATGCCGACCATCACAAAGGTGCCGGCCATGGCGTTGCCGAAGCCGCCGCCAGTCTCGAAACCGGTAGGCGGCAATTCGGTGAACACTTCCAGGCTCAGCCGTGCCCCGCCGCGCGTGATCAGCATGTACAGCACGGAAATCAGCGGCACGCTGGCGATCAGCGCACCCGTCCACACCAACGTGGTCAGCACCAGGCTGCGCAGGGCGCGCCCTTCGAACTTGCGCTGCAGGCTGGGCATGGCGCCGGCTGGCGAGGTCAAGCTGCTGGCAGGCGAAGTGAGGTCAGTCATTATTTGTTCCCCCGCTGGGCGTAGAGCATGATCATGGAGCCGAGGATGTTCACCAGCAGCGTGATGAACATCAGCACCAGCGCGGCGTACATCAACACCTCGATTTCGTTGGGGCCGGCTTCGGGGAAGTTCAGCGCCAACAGCGCGGCCAGGGTGTTGGCCGGCGCAAACAGCGAGAGCGAAATGTTGTTCGCATTGCCCACCAGCATCGCCAGCGCCATGGTTTCACCTAGCGCGCGACCCAGGCCGAGGACCAGCGAGCCGAAAATGCCGGTCGCCGCCGAAGGCACCATCACCTTGAGAATCGCTTCCCAGTGGGTGGTGCCCATGCCGTAGGCGGCCTGCTTGGTTTTCATCGGCACGCCAGTGAGCGCGTCCTGCGACACTGCCGCAATCGTCGGCAGAATCATGATGGCCAGTACCAGCGCGGCCGGAAGCAACCCGGGCCCGCTCAGGGACGTGCCGAAAAAAGGAATCCAGCCCAGTTCGCTGTTCAGCCAGGCGGTGAGTGGCCGGATCGCCGGGATCACCACGTAGATCCCCCACAGGCCGTAAACCACGCTGGGGATGGCCGCGAGCAGCTCGACAATGGTGCGAAACACCGCTGCCAGCTTCGCCGGCAGGAAATCCTGGGTGAGGAAAATGGCCATGCTGACACCGAAGAAACCGGCGATCAGCAAGGCAATCAGGGCGCTGTACAGCGTGCCCCAAATGGCCGGCAGAATGCCGTACTTGCCTTGGTTAACGTCCCAGACACTGCCGAAAAGCACATCGAAACCGTGCTTTTCCATGCCCGGAAGGGCCTTGCGTCCCACCTCGAATACCAAGGCGAAGACCAACGCCAGAATCAGCACCACCCCAATTCGCGCAAGGGCACGGAAGGTGCGGTCAACCAGGAAATCCTTCGTGGAAGGCGGCTGGCAGGCAGAATCCGGGTTAACCGGTACGACAAAAGGTGTGTTCATTGGCTAATTCCGGAACAGGGGGGAAACTCCCTCGGTGCGGCTCGACGCACACACCGAGAGAGACCACACGGGTGTTACTGGATGTTGGCGGAAGCCTTGCGAACCTGATCGACAACCGATTGCGGCAGCGGGATGTAGCCCATCGAATCAGCGATCTTCTGCCCTTCGGTCAGGCTGTACTCGACCATTTCACGCATGGCCTTGGCCTTGGCCGGGTTGCCGTTGTCCTTGCGGAAGATCATCCAGGTGTAGGAGGTGATCGGGTAGGACTTGGCGCCATCCGGGTCCGGCAGCCAGGCCACCAGGCTTTCCGGCATTTTCACCGCGGCCAGGGCCTCGGCACCGCTTTCGGCGTTCGGCACAACGTAATGGCCGGCCTTGTTCTGCAACTGGGCGAAGTCAACCTTGGCCAGTTTGGCGAAGCCGTACTCGATGTAGCCGATGGCGCCCGGGGTCTGGCGTACGGTAGCGGTCACACCATCGTTCTTCGGCGACTTGATGAATTTGTCGCTGGCTGGCCAGTTGACGGTGTTGCCTTCACCCAGGTCCTTCTGGAACTGCGGGTTGATCGCCGCCAAGTGCTTGGTGAAGACGGCGGTGGTACCGCTGGAATCAGCACGCACGACCACGGTGATTGGCGTGTCGGTGAGTTTCAGGTCCGGGTTGGCGGCGACGATCTGTGGGTCGTTCCACTTGGTGATCTTGCCCAGGAAGATGTTGGAATAAACCTCGCGTGGCAGCTTCAGGCCCTTGGGGTTGCCCGGCAGGTTATAGGCCAGCACGATTTCGCCCGCCGTCATCGGCAGCAACTGCACGCCTTCGGCGACCTTGGCGATGTCTTCGTCTTTCATCGCCGAGTCACTGGCGGCGAAATCGACGGTTTTATTCAGGAAGTCCTGCACACCTGCGCCGCTGCCCTTGGATTGGTAATCCACGGTGACACCCGCGCTTTTCTTGCTGAAATCCTTGAACCAGGTGAGGTAGATCGGTGCAGGGAAGCTGGCGCCTGAACCGGTCAGACGGACGTTCTCGGCAGCAAATACCGAGGTGGCCCCCAGCGAAACCGCAACGGCGAGTGCAGCAGACTTCATCAGACGTTTCATTCAGGAGAATCCTTGTAATTACGGGCTCCCGAACTGTGCAGCAGAGTTGTTACGTTTTTATGAAAGTTGAATGGCAAACCACGCGCTTGTCCCCATTTACCGTCTCAATGTGGCCTTTAGCGGTCATTGGTTCGTAACAAAATGCGACTAGGACGCTTCGCGCGCCGCGCTGAAAAAGTAGCCAGCCCCCGAAAAGCCGGCTTTACTTCTCGCAAAGCCCCCTCTCCCCCCTGATTGAACCCTCCGGCGGGCGCGCGGGTCTTAGCGGCTTGGTTGCTCCCTCTCACACATCGATGGAAACAGCAGTGAAAGACCTGACTCGTGAAGAGCTGGAGGCGCAAGTCCTGCGCCTGCGTGCCCTGCTGACAGAGGCGGGCGTCGACCCCATGTCAGGCGCGCGCAGCGAAGATGTACCGCCGAATTCCTTCGAAGACACCCAGGCACGCTATCGCCAGGCGCTGCTCGACATGTCGAACATGCGCTCCGCGCACGTCGCATTGCGCCAGAGCGAAGAGCGTTTTCGCACCATCCTGGAGACGGTCGAGTCGGCGTTTGCCATCGTCAAGGTCAAGTTCGATGCCGATGATCGTCCGATCGACTACCGGTTTGTCGAGGCCAACCCGGCGTTCGAGCGCCAGGCCGGGGTCGACCTGCGCGGCAAGTGGGTCACCGAGTTCGCCCCCGACCTGGAAAGTTTCTGGTTCGAGACCTACGGGCACGTAGCCAAGACCGGCGAGCCAGCCACTTTCGAAAGCTACGCTGAAGCGTTCAAGCGCTGGTTCGACGTGCGCGCGGTGCGTGTCGGCGACCCGGCCGACCGGCAGATCGCGATTATCTTCAGTGACGTCACCGAGCGGCGCAACGCGCAGGAGCGCCTGCGCATCAGCGAAGCAGTGGCGCGGCAAAACGTCGAGCGCGTGCAACTGGCGCTGGCCGCCGGTGCGATCATCGGCACCTGGCATTGGGACCTGCCCAGCGACCGCTTCACCATCGACGACGCGTTCGCCCGCGCCTTTGGCGTGGACCCGGCCCTGGGCCATGAAGGCCTGAGCCTGGCGCAGGTGATCACCTCGGTGCACCCGGAAGACCGCGATGGGCTGACCACCGCCATCAATGCCGCGATTGCCCGTGGCGGCGCCTACGCGCACCAGTACCGCGTGCTTCGCGCCGACGGCAAATACTATTGGATCGAGGCCAACGGCCGGGTCGAACTTGCCGAAGATGGCACACCCTTGACCTTGCCGGGCGTGGTCATCGACGTCGAGGGCCGGCGCTCCGTGGAAGCCGAGCGCGACCGCGCGACCGCCGCACTGCGCGCCCTCAACGAAACCCTCGAGCAACGCGTGGCCGAGCGCACCGTCGAGCTGATCCAGGCCGAGGAAAAACTGCGCCAGTCGCAGAAAATGGAAGCCGTGGGCCAACTGACCGGCGGCCTCGCCCATGACTTCAACAACTTGCTGGCGGGGATCTCCGGCGCGCTTGAACTGACGGTGCTGCGCATCGCGCAGGGTCGCTGGGCGGAAGTCGACAAGTACATCACCACCGCCCAGGGTGCGGCCAAGCGCGCGGCGGCGCTGACCCACCGTCTGCTCGCCTTCTCGCGCCGGCAGACCCTGGACCCGCGGCCCACCGATGTGAACCTGCTGATGGACGACATGGGCGAGCTGATCCAGCGCACCGTGGGTCCCAGCATCAGTGTGGAAACCCTCGGCGCCAGTGGCGTATGGCCGACGCTGGTGGATGCCAGCCAGCTGGAAAACGCCCTGCTCAACCTGTGCATCAACGCCCGCGACGCCATGCCCGATGGCGGGCGCATCAGCATCGAGACCGCCAATGTGCGGGTGGACGCTGCCACTGCCAGCGCCCAAGACCTGAGCGCAGGGGAATACCTGACGCTGACAGTCACCGACACCGGTACCGGCATGACGCCCGATGTCATGGCGAAGGCATTCGACCCGTTCTTCACCACCAAACCCATCGGCCAGGGCACGGGCCTCGGGCTGTCGATGATCTATGGGTTCGCCAAACAGTCCGGCGGGCAGGCGCGCATTGCCTCCGAGGTCGGACGCGGCACCGCCATCAGCCTTTACCTGCCACGTTATTATGGACAGACCATTGAGCCCACGCCCGAGCAGGACAGTACCAGTGCCGCACCGGCGGAGTACGGCGAGACCATCCTGATCGTCGATGATGAACCCAGTGTGCGCACGCTGTTGATGGATGTACTCGGCGGCCTCGACTACAGCCTGATCGAAGCGAGTGACAGCATTACCGGGCTCAAGATCCTGCGCTCCGACGTGCACATCGACCTGCTCATCACCGACGTCGGCCTGCCCGGCGGCATGAACGGACGCCAGATGGCCGACGCCGGCCGCGAAGTGCGGCCCGCGCTGAAAACCCTGTTCATCACCGGATACGCCGAAGGCGCCATCATTGGCGACACGCGGTTGGGGCCTGGCATGCAGATACTGACCAAGCCGTTTGCGCTGGACACGTTGACGGCGCGGGTGCGGGAGTTGATCGAGTCGTGAGCGTCACGCGATGTCGCCGGCCCCGCAGGTTACTGTGGCCGACGTCAGCACATCCCCCCGCTGCACACGCGGGAGGATCAGCCCCGCGCCTTGATGATTGTTGATTCTTTCTCACAACACTCATTCCAGAAGGCACATTTATCGCCAGCACGTCCCAGGTGATACTGCGCGACTCTCGCCTTAGGGATAAACACTGATGATGAAGACAGATTTCGCTGCCTGGTCCTGGACTGCAGGTGCAGGGATCGACGGTTTGCAGCTGGTCCGCAAAAGCCTGGATCAGCCCGGACCGGGTGAGGTGCTCATCGCCAATCGTGCCATCGCCTTGAACCCGGTGGACTGGAAGATCATCGAGTGGGGTCATGCGGCGTGGAAAACCGGACATGTGCCGGGCGTGGATGGCATGGGCGTGGTGGTTGCGAGCGGTGCCGGAGTGCCGATCAAACCCGGTACGCGCGTGGCCTACCATCAGTCGCTGGATCGCGACGGCAGTTTTGCCGAGTTCTGCATACTCGATGCGGCGACGGTGATGACCGTGCCGGCGGCCCTCGATGATGCCTGGGCGGCCTCACTGCCCTGCCCCGGCTTGACGGCCTGGCAGGCGCTGGAAAAGATTCCGGGCAGTGCTGGCGATGTGTTGGTGGTCGGCGCGGGCGGTGCGGTGGGCCTGCTGTTGGCGCAGTTGGCGGTACAGCGTGGGTTGCGTGTGTGGGCCACGGCGAGCACGGCTCATCATGCCCACCTGAAGGCATTGGGCGTGGTCGGTGTATTCGATTACCGCGACGCCGGCTGGCAGCAGGCACTTCAGTCAGCCCTGGGCGAACGGCGCCTTGACGCCGTGTTCGACACCGTGAGCGGTGCGCATGCAGCCACACTCGCGCCCCTGCTCGGCTACAACGGGCACCTGGTGTGCATCCAGGACCGCCAGGAAAGCGCGCCATTGCCGGCTTTCAGCACTGCGATTTCACTGCACGAGGTGGCGCTCAACAGCTTTCACGCCTACGCCAGCCTGAGTGATCGGCAGACCTTGCGCCAACACGGCGAACGGCTCCTCGACGCGGTCCTGAACGGCAAACTGCGGGTACCTGGACAGCAGGTCTTCGACTTCCATGAGCTGCCGCAAGCGCTTCGTGCCCTCAAGCAAGGTTCCAGCAGTGGCAAATGGGTAGCGCGCCTCGCCGACTAAACCTCGGCCAGGCTTTCCTTCTTCTCCAACCACTCGATCATCAACTCTCCCCAGGCGATATCGGCCTGCAGCGCGGCCTTGGCCTTGCCCGAGTCGCGCGTGCGCAGGCCTTCTAGCACTTCAAAGTGCTTATGCTGGGCGCTCGCCAGTTCCAACTTCGGCACTTCCGCGTGGAAGCGGCTGAGCAGCGGCCCCATGATGACCCACATGTTCTCCAGGGTCTTGGACACCACGGGCATGCGCGCCGCGCTGATCAGGCCGAAGTGGAACTCGCGGTTGAGCAATGCCGCCTGCCGATGGTCGACCGAAACCGCCTTCTGAAACGCATCCTGGATACCTTCAAGCTTGATCAGTTCCGGCACGGTAATGCGCTGCGCGGCGGCACCGGCGGCCTCACCCTCAAGCAGATGACGGATCAACTGGATTTCCCTGAGCTGGCTGACCGACAACTCCGGCACGTAGATGGACGTCGCGGCCTTCATGTCCAGCGCATGGTCGCTGACCAGCCGGAAAATCGCCTCGCGCACCGGCGTGATCGAGACCCCGAACTCTTCGGCCAGGGTGCTGATGCGCAGGCGATCGCCGGGCTGGTATTGGCCGTCCATCAACGCCGTGCGAATAATGGAATACACCCGCTCACTCAAGTTGCCTTTATCAATGGGCTTATGCACGGTCACTGTTACTCGATCTCCATGGTCGATGACGTGCGCCCGGCAGGCCTCGACGCCTGCGGCAGGGGCGCAGATCACGCATCATACATCATCATTTTACCCCTGCCACTCCGGCAGGCGCGTCCTTCAAATCCGTGCGTCGCGCCGTCCTACGCCCTGCAACAGCACGGCAATCACGATAATTGCCCCCTTGATAATCTGCTGTGGGTAGGCCGGTACACTCAGCAGATTCATGATATTGCCGATCAGCCCCAGCACCAGCACGCCGACCACGGTGTAGAAAATCGTGCCTTTGCCGCCGCTCAGCAGCGCGCCGCCGATGACGCACGCCGCAATTGCATCGAGCTCCAGCGCCATGCCCGCGCTGGGCGCCGCAACACCCGAGCGCGACGCAATCACCACCCCGGCCAATGCCGCCAGCCCACCACAGATGCCATAGGCCGCCAACTTGTAGCGTTCCACCGCAATCCCGGCCAGGCGCACGGCGGTTTCGTTGCTGCCGCTGGCAATCGTCAGTCGTCCGTAGGTGTTGTAACGCAGGATCAGCGCAAAAACGACCGTCACCAGGATCGCCAGCCACACGGGCCAGGGAATGCCCAGCACGCCATCGGCCAGGCGCCCGAAATCGCGCAACCACTGGGCACTGGTCAGCTTGTCATCCAGCCGTTGCGGCTGTCCGTTCGACAAAATAAAGGCCAGGCCGCGCCCTACCGTCATCATCGCCAGCGTGGCGATAAAGGGTGCCATGCGGAAGTAGGCGATAAACGTGCCTGTCACCAAGCCCATCAAGACGCCGGATGCGACCGCGACCGTCACCGCCAGCAGCAGCCCAAGTCCCCCTTCGACCGGCATCACGTTCAGGGTCATGGCCACCACGATCCCGCCCACGGCAGCCACCGACGCCACGGACAAATCGATCCCCGCCGTCAGAATCACGATCAACATGCCGATGCTCACCAGCAACAGCGGCGTCAATTGGCGCAACAGGTTGCCGAGGTTCTGATAGGTGAAAAAATCCGCGGACAAGACGCTGGCGACAATCGCCAGCAGTACCAGCATCACCAGCGCGTTGTGCTCAAGAAACAGGCGTTGCAGTGAGCGCCGGTGCGCACGCCCGGCATCGGCGTGGCTGTCGTGTTGCAGCGGTTCGGCCGCGGCCAGTTTGTAATCAGGGTTATTCATGGTGCTCGACTCCCATCGCCAGGCAAATCATCTGTTGTTCTTTGATGCGCTCACCCACCAGCTCACCGGCGATCGCACCTTCGCGCATGACCACAACGCGGTCACACATACCGATCACTTCGATCATTTCCGAAGACACCATGATGATTGCCACCCCTTGCTCCGCAAGGGCGTTGATCACCCGGTAGATTTCGGTTTTCGCACCCACATCCACGCCGCGTGTCGGCTCATCGAGAATCAGCACGCGGCAACCCGCATCGACCCACTTCATCAGCGCGACTTTCTGCTGGTTGCCACCCGACAGGTCACCGACCCGTTGCTCGATGGAACGCGTCTTCACCGACAGTTGCTTGCGCAGGGCCTCGATGCCCTGGGTCTCCCTGCCGCTGGCGATCCAGCCCATGCGTCCGGTATAGGGGCTGGCGGGGCGCAGCGCGCCATTGACGCGGATCGACATTTCCAGCAGCACGCCCTGCTGCTTGCGGTCCTCGGGCAGCAGGCCAATGCCATTGGCGATGGCTTCGCGCGGTGTGCGGTTGTGCAGTTCGCGCCCATTCAAGCGCAGGGTCCCGGAGGTCTTGCGGTCGGCGCCGAAGATCGCGCGCATCGTCTCCGTGCGCCCTGCCCCCACTAGGCCGCAGAAGCCCAGTACTTCACCGGCACGCACGTTGAAGCTCACGTTGCGCACCAGCCGCCCGGCACACAGCTGATCCACCTCCAGCAGCACCTCGCCGATCTGCGCGTTGCGCGGCGGGAACAGGTCGCTGAGTTCACGGCCGATCATCATCTCGATCAGCCCGCGTTCGGTGACATCCGCCAGGGCCAGGGTGCCGACGGTCTTGCCATCCTTGAGCACTGTCGCGCGGTCACAGATGCGGAAAATCTCATCCATGCGGTGCGACACGTACACAATGCACACGCCCTTGCGGCGCAGCTCGTCGAGGATCTTGAAGAGCTTTTCCGCTTCATGCGAGGTCAGCACGGCGGTGGGCTCATCGAACACCAGCACCGAGGAATTACGCGACAACGCCTTGCAGATTTCCACGGCCTGCTGGTACGCCACCGGCAAGCTGCCGACCGCTTGGCGCACGTCGATATCGCTGAAACCCAGCTCATCCAGAATCGTCCGGGCCTTTTTGCGCATCGCAGCCCACTGCACAACACCACGGCTCTTGCCCAGGTCGTCGATGCAGATGTTTTCCGCCACCGACAGGTGCGGGGCCAGGGCAAACTCCTGGTAGATGATCGAGATACCCAGCTTGAGTGCATCGCCCGGCTTGCGGATATCCACCGGTTCACCATTCAGGCTGACCGTGCCGGTATCCCGTACGTAGGCCCCGGCAAGGATTTTCATCAGGGTCGACTTGCCCGCGCCGTTCTCGCCCATCAACGCATGGATTTCCCCGGCATGTGCCGAAAACCCAGCGTTGCTCAGTGCACTGATGCCACCGAATTTCTTCGAGATATCGCGCATCTCTACGGCTGGTGTGTGCATCGCATTCATGTTCTTCACCCTCTATTGACTGTCGCCGGACAGCCCGCCCCCGTTGGCGCGGGCTGTTTGGCGGGCGTTACTTGAGGGCCGCCTTGATCTGCTCGATGGAGCGGAACGGCGGCACGTTGTCGGTGGAGGGCGGCAGGCTGTCAGCCTTGATATAGGTGTCGACGTTGTCCGGGGTAATCAGCGTGACCGGGAAATACGACGCCAGCGGCAGGTTGTTGGCATCCAGGCCTTTGTCGAGGATCTGGTGAATCAGCTCAATCGCGGCCACGCCGGTTTCAGATCCGCTGTTGGTGGCACTCACCAGCAACTTGCCCTGCTTGATCAAGTCCAGCGCCACACGGAAGTTGCCCGCGCCGGAAGCGACCGTCACCTGGGCCTTCTTGCCGGCGTTTTCCAGGGCGTTGATTGCACCGATGGCAATGAAGTCGTTTTCCGCCAGCACCAGGTTCAGCTTGTCACCCTGCGACGCCAGGATGTCTTCGGTGGCCGCAAGCCCGCCCTCTTCGGTCCAGTCACCCCGGCCCCAGGCCAACACGTTGAAGCCACCTTCCGGCCAACTGAAACTGCCTTTGGCTTTGATCTGCTGGAACAACTTGAAGCCCTTGAGCATCGCGTCCTCCTTGGACAGGCCCAGCTTTCGCTCCTCGGAACGCGCGTAGACAATCCCGGAGATCATGCCGTTGAGCCGGCTTTCGGAGGTGGAGTTGCCCATCACGCCGATGACCATGGCGGCGTTGATCACCTTGGCCGGGTCGGTCTTGGCGATCACATAGCGGCCCGCCTCGAAACCACTGCCGTAGGGGTTGCCGGTGCTGGTGGTGATCACCGGAGCCCGGGCATCTGGCGCAGTGCCCACGGTAATCACCGGAATCCCGGCTGCCACGGCGCGTTCCACATCCGACACCGAGCCGAGCACGTCGGTGGGATCGATCACGATCAGGTCGACGCCCAGGGTAATGAAGTTGTCGACCTGGGCGCTTTGTTTGGCGACGTCACTGTCCGCCACTTGCAGCTCGATATCGTAGTTGTACTTTTTCGCGATGGTTTTCGCGTCGTCGAGCATCGACACGAACCAGGGATTGCCCAGGGTGATCTCGGTCCAGCCGATACGCAGGCGCTCGCCTTTCTTTTTCAACGGCAATGCCTTGTTGATCGCCGTGCGATCCGGCATGTCGGGGTCAATCACGCCCGACAGCGCGGTATTGGGCATCAAGCTGTAGATTTCATGCTTGCCGGCGGCCCAGGCCTGGCTGCCGATAAGGGCCGCCAGGGCGAAGGTGGTGATCAAACGCTTCTTCATCATTATTGTTCTCCAGTGCGCTGATGGGATCGGTGATGCCGGCGCCGTCCTCGACAGCGCCGTGGTGTGGGCTCAGGCCTGTAAATCGATCCAGGCCGACTTGAGTTCGGAGTACTTGTCCAAGGCATGCAGCGAACGGTCGCGACCGTTGCCCGACTGCTTGTAGCCGCCAAACGGCATGGTGATGTCGCCGCCGTCGAAGCAGTTGACCCACACACTGCCGGCGCGCAGGGCGCGGATCATCGAGTGGGCGCGACTGAGGTTGCTGGTCCACAGGCTGGCAGCCAGGCCATAGGGCGAGTCATTGGCGATGCGCACCGCGTGCAGGTGATCCGTGGCGGTGATCACCGACAGGACCGGCCCGAAGATCTCTTCGCGGGCAATGGTCATGTCGTTGGTGACGTTGTCGAAGATCGTCGGCGGGATGAAGAACCCGTCGGCCAGGGCGCCACCGGCACGTTCACCGCCGAGGATGATCTGCGCGCCCTCCTCTGCACCGGTGCGGATGTAGCCGAGCACGCGGTCCATTTGCGCCTTGTCGACCATGGCGCCCAGTTGCGTGGCCGGATCGAGAGGGTCACCAACGCTGATACCGCGCGCGACCTTCAGGACCTCAGCGACGAATTCGGAACGGATACCCGCCTCGACGATCAGCCGCGAAGGCGCTACGCAGACTTCACCCTGGTTGAAAAACATCGATTTCGCGGCGGTGGCCGCCGCTTTTTCCAGGTCGTGGCAGTCATTGAGGATGATGTTCGGGGTCTTGCCGCCGCACTCCAACCAGACCCGCTTCATGTTCGATTGCCCCGCGTACTGCAGGAACAATTTGCCGACTTCGCCGGAGCCGGTGAACACCAGCGTGTCCACATCCATATGCAGGCCCAGCGCGCGGCCAGCGGTAGGGCCGAAACCCGGCAGCACGTTGAACACGCCTGGCGGAATGCCCGCTTCGGCCGCAAGCGCGGCGATGCGCAGCGCGGTCAAGGGCGATTGCTCGGCCGGCTTGAGGATCACCGAATTACCCATCGCCAGGGCCGGGGCTACCTTCCACATGGCCATCAGCATCGGGAAGTTCCAGGGCGTGACCGCCGCCACCACGCCGATGGCTTCGCGGGTGATCATGCCCAGTGCACCCGGCCCGGAGGGCGCGATTTCGTCGTAGACCTTGTCACAGCATTCGGCGTACCACTGCAGGCATTCGAGTACCGCGTGCACGTCAAAACCACTGCTTTCCGCGACCGGCTTGCCCATGTCCAGGGTTTCGAGCAGGGCCAGTTCAGTCATGTGCTGCTCGAACAGCGCGGCGAAGCGCAGCATGACTTTCTTGCGCTCCTTGGGCGGACGCTGCGACCACACGCCACTGTCGAACGCCTGGCGCGCCACCTGGACGGCAACGTCGACGTCTTCGGCCTGGCAGGACGCGACGTGATTGAGCACCTGGCCGTTGCGCGGAGAGATATTGGCGAAGGTCTCGCCGCTCAGTGCATCGACAAAGCGGCCATTGATGAAGGCCTGGCCTGGCAGGTCCAGGGCGGCGACACGCTGCTGGACCGCAGCGATATCCACGAGTGTATTCATGCTGTTGTATCTCCTGTCTGGTTCAAGGGGTTAGAAGCTGACTTCGGTTTTCAGGCCGAACACCACCACGCTCTTGTCCCCGCTCAATCCGCCGGGGTTGACCACGTATTGCACGTTGGGCCGCAGTGTCAGGGCCGGGGTCACGCTGACGCCGTAGTACAGCTCCATCGGGTATTCGGTGTGCGGTGCCGCCACGGTGTAGCCACTGGTCTGGCGGATGCGCCTGGCGGATTTTTCATTCACTTCCAGGCGGCCCAGCGCCAGGCCGATTTCATCCTGCGGACGTGCGGCAAACGGACCGCTGATAAAGGCACCGGCATGCCAGACGTTTTCCACGTAGGACACGTCGCGGTCCGACTGAATGAAGTTGGCAAACAGATTGAGGCCGCGGGCACTGTTGTCCGGGTCCTGGTACACGCGTTGGTCGACCATGGCGTAGAAGCCGCGGGCTGAATCGTGCTGGTCGGGGGCTTTGCCGGTCAGGCCGATCGGCTGGCCATCGAGATCGCGGTACACGTCGTTGAAATCACCGGTGTTGCGCCAGACGCCCACGCGGTACGTGCCAGGCAGGCCGTTGAGCCTCGGCGTCCAGGCCAGTTCGCCCACGGCGAGGTAGCCGGTAGTGCCCGAGGGGCTGCCGAAATTCAGGCCCTGGCCGTTCTCGGTAAAGCGCGGATTGACCTGATACAGCGAGGCGTTGACGGTCAGCTCATCGGTCAACTTGCCCGCCACCGCCGCGCCCCACTGGCTGACCGGCCAGGTAAACCAGTTGGGGGTGATGTAGCCCGGTACCGTGCCGCAGAACGTCAGGTTCTGGAACTTGCAGGAAAACGGGAACACATCGCCGCTCATGGGCAAGCGGCCGAGCTTGACCACCAGTCGGTCGTCGAGCAGTTGCTGCTGGTAATAGAACTGCACCAGCCGCGTGATGCTGCCGTAGCCGTAGATTTCCTGGGCGGCCAGCAAGGTATGAGTGCCCGCCTCTGCCGTCAGGCTTTCGCCATTGCGGTTGCTGAAGGTCATGCGAAAACTCGCCCCCTGCCAACCGAGCAGCTTTTGCAGGTCGAAGTTGCTGTCGATCATCAACTGATCGCTGTAGGTGCCTTTGTGCGTGTCGCCGCCCTGGGTGTTGTAGGCCAGCTCGTTGACGTACGTCAGCTGGAAGTCCACTCCCTGCTCATGCAGGCGCGTGCGTTCACCGTTCCAGTCGCCAAGCAGAAAGTTGTCCGGCGAATAACTGGCGGCAAACACGCCAGGGCCTACACACGCAGTTAGAAGTCCTGCGGCAACGATGGTTTTATTGGTCATTGTCAGTGTTCCCGAAACTGTTTTTATTGTTGGTTTTAGTGTTTTTCGAGCATGCAGAATCCCGCCAACCCAACTGACGGGTCGGTGAAGCAAAAGCGTTAACGCGGTGTGACTGAAAAGTCGGTTAGAAGCACATCCTCACGATGGCGGCGACCTCCTCCTGGTTGTTGATCGGCTTAGGGTGGCAGGCCAGGTCCTGGTTGAAACTGGTCCAGACGGTGTGGGCAAATTCATCGACTTGCTCAGGGCGCAAACCGTAGCTGCAAAACGTGTCGGTGACCCCCAGGGTGGTGAAGAGCTGTTCGAGGATTACGGGCAGGCGCTCGGCGCACTCGTTGACCGACAAGCCCAGGGTTTCCGGGCACAGGATCCCGGCCACGGTGGCAAACTTTTCGGCGGCGACCGGCAAGGTCCAGCGGATGACATGCGGGGTGCTCGCCGCCACCGTGCCGCCATGGGGCGCGTCGGTCATTGCGCCCAAGGGCTGGCCCAAGGCATGGGACACGGTCACCCCGGCACCGGCGATAGCCATGCCGCCCAGGGTCGAGGCAAATGCCATGTTGGCGCGTGCCTCCAGGTCAGCGCCGTGCTCCACGCAGCGCTGGGCATTCGCCGCAAACAGGCGGATGGCTTGCAAGGCCACCATTTCCACCCAGGGTGTGCAATGGATGCTGATATAGGCTTCGAGCGCATGGCAGAAGGTATCGACCGCCGTCAGCGCGGTGAGTTTGGGCGGTTTCGACACCAGGATCTGCGGGTCGATCAACGCGACGTCAGGGTAGATGAACGGGTTGACGATGGCGCACTTGAGGCCCAGCTCGGGGTTGTTGATCACCGCAAAAGGCGTGGCTTCGGTGCCAGTACCGGAGGTGGTCGGCACCACCAGCAGCGGCAGGCCACGGCGTTGCGGCCGGCGTACCTCTTCGCCGAGGCGCTCGGTGTAATCCCAGCAATTGCCACCGTGCACGGCGACGAACGCCACGGCCTTGGCCGAATCGATCGCACTGCCGCCACCCATGGCCACGACCACGTCGCAGCCTGCGCGAAGCACTTGATCGACCGCGCGATCAATCGTGGTGTGACGGGGGTTGGGCACGATGTCGTAGAACTCGAGATATTCGATACCGCGCTCGATAAAGCTGGCAGTAACCTGCGCGACCCACTCGCTGCCTTCGAGAAACGGGTCGACCATCAGGAACACCTTGGTGCCGAACGGCGCGACTTTGTCGCCCATGCGCCGGATCGCGCCGACCTCGAAGTCCAGGGTGAGAGGCAGACTTGCCTGAAATGCGTTCATCAGTTCACCTTTGTTCTTATTGGAATGTGTGACCGGCCCGGCCTTATCGCAGCGCGCCGCCATATTTGTACAACTCGCCCAGATCGCTGGCGGCAATCAGCGCAGCTCTCATCTCATCGACAGTCACGGCGAAGGGCTCGACGTTGCTGGTCTGGTTCGGGTCGGCCGCGGTGCGGGCCACAGCATCGAGTTCCTGCGCGGTGATATCGGCCAGGCCGAGATCGCCGAAGGTCACCGGCAAACCAATGCTCAGGCAAAAGCGCAACACGGCATCCAGTTCACCGCTGGTTTTGCCTTCCAGTACCAGCATCACCAGCGTGCCGAACGCCACGTACTCACCGTGGTACATCGTGGCGCGGAGGCCCAACTCACTGAAACCGCAATACACCGCGTGGGCGGTGGCGACGCCATTGCTTTCAAAGCCGATGCCGCTCATCAAGGCGTTGGCTTCCACCACGCGGTTGAATGCCTTGGTCACGCAGCGCTGCTCGGCGGCGCGCTTGGCTTGCACGCCGTCTTCAAGCAGGACGCGGTAGCACAGCTCGGCAATCGCCATCGAGGTCAGCGTGGCCTTGGCCCCGCCGCCGCCCTCCTTCATGCCGCCGCCGGCATTGCCGAGAAAGTTGTCGCGGTAGCCTTCAACACAGGTGCGGGCTTCGAAATACGTCGACAGCGCATCGCCCATGCCGGCTACCAGCAGGCGCACCGGGGCCTGGGCGATGATCCAGGTGTCGACCACCACCACATCCGGGCTGCGCTGGAAAAACAGCACGTCGTCAAACGCGCCGGCTTCGGTGTACAGCACCGACAGCGAACTGGTAGGCGCGTCGTTGGAAACCACCGTCGGCACGATGCACAACGGCACCCGCGCCTGATTGGCGAGCGCCTTGGCAGCATCGAGCACTTTGCCACCGCCGATACCGATCACACCGTCGCACTCAAGCCCCTGCATCAACACCGCCAAGCGCTGGATTTCCTGGCGGGTCACTTCGCCGGAAAAAATCCCGTAGTGAAGCGCGGTGCGGGTGCTGGCGAAGCTGCTTTCCAGGGTTGGCTTCAGGCTGTCCAGGCGGCCCTGGGTGGTGATCACCATGAGGCGGCGACCGAACCAGGCGACGTGCAGTGCCAGGCGGTCGAGTTCTTTGTAGCCCTGGATATAACGACCAGGTGCGGCAAATATCTGGGTCATCTCAATGTTCATCCTGGCCCCATCAAGGAGGCTTTTTGTTATTGCTTTGAGGACGTGGTCGAGGAGCAATACCGTCGACGGATCGATGATATATCATATTTAATTTTTTACTGCCAACCGCTTTTTCGAATGAAAAACCGCCGTGAAAGACAGGGATTGACGCTTGGGGGGATCGAAGATATATGATGCATGAAAACAAGAACAACGTTATTCGGAGACGACATGCACGATTACATTGTCATTGGCGGCGGGTCTGCGGGTTGTGCGCTGACGGGTCGTTTGATCGAGGCCGGGGCCTCGGTCCTGCTGATTGAAGCGGGCCCCCGGGACACCCATCCGCTGATTCATATTCCTGCCGGTTTTACCCGATTGCTCTCCAGCCCCCTGCTGTCTCGCCATGAGACACAGGCGCAGACGTCCATGGACGGACGCAAACGCATTCTTCCCCAAGGCCGCGTACTGGGCGGCGGCAGTTCGGTGAATGCGTTGATCTACATTCGCGGCCAGCACGAGGACTACGACGACTGGGCTGCCACTGGCTGCAATGGCTGGTCGTTTCGCGAAGTGCTGCCCTACTTCAAGCGCGCTGAAGACAATGAGCGCTTCGATAACGGCTTTCATGCCACAGGCGGTCCGCTGGGGGTTTCGGACCTCAAGCAGGTGTGTGAGTTGTCACGCGGCTTCGTGCGTGCCGCGCAGCAGGCGGGCATCCCGTTTACCGCCGACTTCAACGGTGAACGCCAGAATGGCGTCGGCTTCAACCAGATCACCGCACGTAACAATCGCCGTTGCAGTGCCGCCGTGGCGTACCTGCGCACCGCCGAAAAATCCGAGCGCCTGACAGTCATCACCGACGCCACCGTGCAGCGTGTGGTGCTCGAAGGCAATCAAGCGGTCGGTGTCGAGTACCGTCACAAGGGCCAGATTGTGCAGGCTCGCTGCAGCAAGGAAGTGGTGCTCAGCGCGGGCGCGATCCAGTCGCCCAAGCTGCTGATGCTGTCCGGTATCGGCCCGGCCGCCGAGCTTGAGCGTCATGGTATTGCCGTGCAGCACACGTTGCCCGGCGTCGGCCAGAACCTGCAGGACCATGCCGAAGTCGGCAGCATCGCCTATTGCCACGGCAAATACGGCTACTACGGCCAGGACAACGCATTCAACACCGTGAAAAACGGCCTGCAATACTTGATGTTCGGCAGTGGGCCGGTGAGTTCGAACGTGACTGAAGCCTGTGCCTTCATCAACACCGACCACCCGCAGGAACGGCCGAACGCGCAGATGCATTTTGTGCCCATCGTGTTTTTCGACCTCGACCAGGAGGCGATCAAGAAACCCGGCGCGACCATCAATACCTGCGTCTTGCGACCGATGAGCCGAGGCGAAATCCGCCTCGCCGACAAGCACGCCGACACCCCACCACTGATCGACCCCCGCTACTTTGCACACCCGGAGGACCGCCGTGTCGCCATCAAGGGTTTGAACCTGTCGCGGGAAATCCTCGCGCAACCGGCGATGCGCGCCTACACCGACGAAGAGGTATTCCCCGGCTTGGGTGTGCGCAGCGATGAGGACCTGCTGAGCTACATCAACCAGCGCGCGAAAACCGTCTACCACCCGGTCGGCACCTGCAAGATGGGCAATGACGCCATGGCCGTGGTCGACCCGGAATTGCGCGTGCACGGCCTGCGCAACCTGCGGGTAGTGGACGCCTCGATCATGCCTAACTTGATCTCCGGCAATACCAATGCACCGTCCATCATGATCGGCGAAAAAGCCGCCGACCTGATCCTGGGGCGCAGCGCATTGCCTGCGGCCCACGTCTAGAACACAGGAATCCAGCCATGCCTATCAGCGGTAAAACGCGCGTCGTCGTGCACTTGACCTACCCCGCCAAACACCTGCGGACACCCGAATTCTTCAACCCGTTGCTGGAACGCCTTGGCTACGACGGCGTACTGGTGCCATGGGAAGTCTCGCCGGCGAACCTGGCCACGGCCTGGCAAGGTTTGCGCGGCATTGAAAACCTCGCGGGGGTGATCGTCACCGTGCCGCACAAGCTGGAGGTGGCAACCTTGTGCGATGAACTCAAAGGCACTGCCCTGCTGCTGAAAGTGTGCAACGTCGCCAAGCGCCTGGCGGACGGACGCTTCACCGGGCGTATGTTCGATGGCGACGGCTTCGTCGCCGGCCTGAAAAAACAGGGCCATGACCTGGGCCGCAAACGCGTGCTGCTGTTGGGCGCCGGCGGCGCGGCCACCGGCATCGCCCACGCGTTGCTGGCCGAAGATATCCAGGAACTGGTGATCAGCAATCGCACACCGGCCAAAGCCGAGGCGCTGGCACTGGAATTGCGCCTGATGTTCCCCGGCAAAAGGGTCAATGCCGGCCCTGCGGACGCCAGCGGCTTTGACGTGGTGATCAATGGCACCGCCTTGGGCCTCAATGCTCGAGATCCGCTGCCGCTGCCCGTCGAGACCCTCGCCGCCGGCACGATTGTCGGTGAGGTGGTGATGAACCCAGACATCACGCCCCTGCTCAGCGCAGCGGCCGAGCGTGGCTGCATCATCCATAAAGGCGCGCACATGATCACCGGCCAGGTGGACCTGCTCGCCGAGTTTCTGTTTTCCCAAGCGGGCGTTTGAGCGCCCGTTTTTACTCCCCAAGGAAAGACCATGAAAAAGACAGCAATCGTCACCGGCGGTGGTTCGGGTATCGGCCTGGCTACCGCGCAACGCCTGCACGCGGATGGCTATGAAGTGTTCACCGTCGGGCTGGGCGAACCCGAGCAACACATTCCCGGCATCCACTACCGGGAACTGGACGTGACCGACGACGACGCGGTGAACCGCTTCTTCGCCCCGTTCGAACGCGTGGATGCCATCGTCAATGCCGCCGGGATCATCGACCACAACCGCGAGTGGGAGCTGGAAGGCTTCGGTCGGGTCATGGACGTCAACCTCAACGCCGTCCTGCGCATCACCAATGCCGCCCTGCCCGGCTTGAAAGCCGCACGCGGTGCGGTGGTGAATTTCGCCTCGATGTGGGGGATTTTTGGTTCGGCGAAAACCCCCGCCTACGCCTCGAGCAAAGCCGCGATCTCCGAGCTGACCCGCTGCATGGCGGTGGCCTGGGCGACTGACGGCGTGCGCGCGAATGCGGTGGCGCCCGGCTGGATCCTTACCAATCTGTCACGACGAGCGTTCGAAGACCCGGCCCGTTCGGCCGGAATCATGGCCCGCATCCCGATGAAAAGCTGGGGGGCACCTGAGGACGTGGCGAATGTGATTGCGTTCCTGGTCTCCGACAACGCGCGCTATGTCACCGGTACTACGCTGCCGGTCGATGGCGGGTATTCCGTCGCCTGAGTAGACGCTGGCTATTTGAGTGCTTGACCGTCTAAAAACATGATATATCATGCATCACTATAAGATCGAGACTGCGGCGACTGGCCGTCGAGACTCAAATAACAACGAGCAATACAGTGAGAGGTGCTGAATGAATCTGGTTTTCGGCTCGCCCGGACGGTACGTCCAGGGCACTGAAGTACTTGCCCAGGCGGGTACCTACCTGGCGCACTGCGGGCGCACTGCCGTGGTGGTCATCGACAGCTACGTGCTGGGCCTGATTCGCGAGCGGCTCGATGCCACTTGCGCTGAAGCCGACGTGGCATTGCACTACCTCACCTTCGACGGCGAAATCACCGCCGACGGGATCGCCGATTTGCGCGCTGCCGCTGCAGGCATTGCGTTCGACCTGATCCTGGCGGTCGGCGGCGGCAAGTGCATCGACGCGGGCAAGGCCCTCGCCCATAGCTCGGGCCGTGCACTGGTGACCATGCCCACCGTGGCCTCCAACGATGCGCCCACGTCGAAAAACTATGTGGTCTATGACGCCCATCACCAACTCAGCGAAGTCGGCCATTTGTTGGTCAGCCCGCGCTACGTGCTGGTGGACACCGGGCTGATCGCCCAGGCACCGCGCGCATTCCTGCTGGCGGGGATCGCCGATGCGCTGACCAAGAAATTCGAAGCCGAGCAGTGCTTCAACGCTGGCGGCGTCAACATGTTCGGTGCACGCCCGGCGCTGTCCGGGTTGGTACTGGCGCAGGAGTGCTACCGCGTCATCCGTCAATACGCCGAACCGGCGCTGGCCCAGGCTGGCAGCGGTGAAGTGACGGTGGCCTTCGATCATCTGATCGAGGCCGTGCTGCTCATGAGCGGCCTGGGCTTTGAGAGCGGCGGCCTGTCCATCGCCCATGCGATGACGCGCGGCCTGTCGAAAATCCCCGGCGCACAACAGCAGGTGCACGGCTGGCAAGTCGCGTATGGCTTGCTGGTCCAGCTGATACTCGAAGACCGTGACGCTGAACTGCTGGGCGACATGCTGGGCTTCTATCAACGTATCGGCCTGCCCCGCAACTTGTCCGAACTGGGCGTGCCTGTTATCGACCGCGCGGTGCTGATGCAGGTCGCCGAGCCCACCTTGAAAGCGCCTCACGCCCGCAACTTTGCCACGGCCTCGGGCAACCCGCTGACGTGTGAAGACCTGATCGCGGCCATGCTCGCGCTCGAAGGATTGACCCACTGAGCCATCCACAATTGAACCCACACCCCACCCGTTGAAGTTCAAGCCCCGCGCCTGAAAGTCGACTTCAACACATTCATGCCTGTGATTGGAGGTAGAGATGTCTGCACCCCGAAAAACGCTCGAACAGTGGCGCGCCAGCGATTTTGTGCCCGATGCCGTGACCGTTGCACGGCTCAAGGACCGGGCGAAATTCGTTCGCCTGGAAACCATCCGCCTGATCGAAATCGCCAAGACCGGCCACTACACCTCGGTGTTCTCCGCCGCCGAGTTGTTTGCCGCGCTGTACTACGACGTGATGACGATTCGCCCCGAAGAACCGAAGTGGCCGGGCCGCGACCGCTTCCTGATGGGCAAGGGCCACGCTGCCGTGGGCCAGTTCCCGATCCTGGCGGACCTGGGCGTATTCCCCAAGGAGTGGCTCGATGAATACACCCGCCTGGGCAGCCCTCTGGGCGATCACCCTGACATGCGCAAAGTACCCGGTATCGACTTCTCTTCCGGCTCCATCGGCCACGCCCTTTCCGGCGGCCTGGGCATGTGCCTGGCCCAACGTTTCACCGGCGAAACCTATGACGTGTTCGTCATGCTCGGCGACGGCGAAATGCAGGAAGGCCAGGTCTGGGAAGCCGCCATGGGCGCCGCCCATCACAAGGCCAAGCACTTGATCGCGATTGTCGACCGCAACGGCTTCCAGCTCGACGGTTCGGTCGACGACGTCATCGGCATCGAACCGCTGGATGAAAAATGGCGCGCGTTCGGCTGGGAAGTGCACGTGATCGACGGGCACAACATCGCCGAAGTCACCGAGACCCTGCGCCGCGTAAAAGCCGATGAGAGCCGCGATAAACCCGTCTGCATCATCGCCAAGACCGTCAAGGGCAAAGGCGTCTCCTACATGGAGACCGAGCCCGGCTGGCACCTCGGTTACCTCGACCCGGAAGACGCCAAACGCGCTATCGCTGAAATTGAAGCCATGGAGATCTGAACATGAACGCCCCTCTTTCCCCCAATTCCTGGCAGTACCGTGGCCTCAACGCGATGAACCCGGGCCTGTCGTTCCTGTCCGACGCGCTGATCGACCTGGCCCGCGAAGGCTACCCGGTGATGGCTGGTTCCGCTGACCTGCAGTACTCCAACGGGCTCAACAAGTTCGCCAGCGAGTACCCCGAGCGCTACATCCAGTTCGGTATTTCCGAACAGAACATGGTCACCGCCGCCGCCGGCCTGGCCACCTGCGGGGTCATGCCGTTCGTGGCAACCTTCGCCTCGTTCCTCGGCCTGCTGTGCTGCGAGCAAATCCGCATGGACGTGGCCTACTCGGCACAGCCGGTGCGCCTGATCGGCCACCACACCGGGATTTCCCTGGGCTTCTACGGCACCTCGCACCATGCCACCGAAGACATCGCCACCATGCGCTCGATTGCCGACCTCGCGGTGGTCTCGCCGGCCGATGGTGCGCAACTGGCGGCAGCGATCAAGGCGTCTGCCACCTATGACAAGCCGGTGTATTTCCGTATCGGCCGAGGTCGCGATCCGGTGGTCTACGACGCCGATGTGGTCTTCGAGTTCGGCAAGGCCCATGAGCACATCGAAGGCGAAGAACTCACAATCATCGCCTGCGGCATCACTGTGCACGCCGCCCTGGAAGCAGCCCGCAAGATGAATGCCGAAGGTCGTTCGGTGGGTGTGATCGACATGGCCTCGATCAAGCCGATCGACCGTGACGCGATCCTGCGCGCCGCCGCCCGCAGCAAACGCATGATGACCGTCGAGGAACACAACGTGCTCGGTGGCCTGGGCGCCGCCGTGGCGGAAGTGCTGGCCGACGAAGGTGTCGGCGTGAAGCTCAAGCGCCACGGCATCTACGACGAATACAGCCTGATCGCCCCGCCGACGCACCTGTACCAGCACTACAAACTCGATGCCGCCGGAATCGAGGAAGTCGCCCTGGCCCACCTCGACGCCTGACGCCTGCCCACGGGAGCGAGCGCGCTCGCTCCCACGCGGTACCCCATTTCTCGGAGCCAATAATGAATAACATCACCGAGACCCTGTCCGATCACGCGATCGGGCACGGCAAGACACGCACGTCCCTGCGCAAAAAATCATTGGTCGCCACTGGCGTTGGCAACTTGCTGGAGTGGTTCGACTGGACCATCTATACCGTGGCCTCGGTGTATATCGCCGCCGCCCTCTTCGACAAAAGCAATCCCACTTCCGCCCTGCTCAGTACCCTGGCGGTGTTCGCCGCAGGCTTTGTACTGCGCCCGATTGGCGGGATCTTCTTCGGCATCCTCGCCGACCGGTTGGGCCGACGCATGGTGCTGCTCAGCACGATGCTGCTGATGGCCGGCGCCAGCCTGTTGATCGCGTTTATTCCCTCCTATGAGTCAATTGGCAGCTGGGCCTCCGGACTGCTGTTGCTGGCCCGCTTGATCCAAGGCTTCGCCCACGGCGGCGAGACCACCACGTCGTATGCCTATATCGCCGAAATCGCCCCGCCGAAACGGCGTGGGCTGTGGTCCAGCACGGTGTTTCTCGCCGTAGGGTCCGGCTCGTTGCTCGCGACGTTCTACATGGCACTGCTTACCGGCTTGCTGTCCACCAGCGAAATGCAGGAATGGGGCTGGCGCCTGCCCTTCGCCACCGGTGGCCTGCTGGCGGTGTTTGCCTTGTGGTTGCGGCGCAACATGATGGAAAGCGAGCACTCGCCAAGCGTCGGTGCCGAGTCGTCGGCAGCGGCGTGGAGCCGTGGCAAGATCCTCCAGCACGGTGTGCGCCTGTTCCTGTATGAAGCCGGCGCGACATTGACCTACTACACCTGGGTCACCTCGGCGTCGATCTACGCCATCAGCGTCAAGGGCATGGACCCGCGCAGCGCCTTCACCATGAGCTGCATTGCACAGGTGATCTACCTGGTGTTCCTGCCCATTTCCGGGTGGCTGTCGGACCAGTGGGGCCGCAAGATTTCCGCGTTGATTTCGCTGCTGGGGATTGCCGCCACGCTATTCCCGCTGTGGGGCTTGATCTCCAGCGAGCCGTGGACCTTGATGGTGGCGCAAACCGCCGGCCTGTTGTTGGTCGGGTTTATCACCGGCTGCAAGCCGGCATCGATTTCCGAACAGATTCCCACCCGTTATCGCACACGCATGTTCGGGGTATGCATCTCCCTGGGCGTGGCGGTGTTCGGCGGCACGGCGTCGTACCTGACCACCTGGCTGTACTCGGAGAATATCGGCTGGATGTTCAATATCTATTTGATCGTGGTCGCGGTCATCGCCAGCGCCGTGGTGTTGATGTGGAAGAACAACCACGGCGTGCCGATCGACAAAATCTGAGGCGACGGGAGCAGGCAAGCCCTGCTCCCCCGCTGCCGTCAGCCGCCCAGTGCGCTGACCAGCGCAGCCTGGTTCTGCCATTGCGCGGTCTTGACCTGGGCCAGCGCGTTCTGCGCCGCCAACTGCACCCGCTGCGCCTGCAGCACATCCAGAAACGGCGTTTCCCCGGCCTGCCAGGCGCGCTGAATCTGCGCGGCCGCCGAACTGGCCTGGCTCGCCGCACTGGCCAGGAACTGCTGGCGCTCAGCATTGCGCTGCGCCGCCGCCAGGGCCGACTCCACCTCCGACACCGCCGTGAGCACCGTACGCCGGTACGCCAGCAACGCCTGCCGCGCCTCGGCATCGCGCAAGTCGACGACGTTGCGTCGCCGTCCGCCGTCGAGTACCGGCACGCTGGCATTCACGCCGGCCAGCCAGAATGTCGAGTTGGCCAGGCTCGCCGCACTCACGCCGTCGATCAACGAGCCAAGTGCCGCCGACAGGCTCAGGCGCGGCATCAGGTCCGCCTTGGCCACGCCGACGCGCGCATAAGCGCCAATCAGGCGCGCTTCAGCGGCACGTACATCCGGGCGACGACGCAACACGTCGGCCGGTGTGCCCGCATCAAGCAACGAGACCGTGGCCACCGTTGCCGGGGTCGCCGTGAACAGCTGGTACAGCGTCTCGGCAGGCTCGGCGAGCAACACCGACAGCCGATGCAGCGAACGCTGCCAGCTGAGTTGCAGCGCCGGCACTTGCGCGGCGGTGGAACCAGACTGCGAACGGGCGCGCAGCAAGTCGGCTTCCGGGCTGCCCCCGGCGGCGTACAACTGCTCGGTCAGTTGCAGCGTCTCGGCCTGGCTCGCCGCACTTTGCTTGACGATAGCCAGCCGTTCCTCCAGGCCACGCGCCTCGGCGTAGGCCTGCACCACGTCGGTGATCAGTGCAATGCGCACCCCTTGGGCCTGCTCCTCGGTGGCGTGGAAATCGGCGTCGGCCGCCCTCACCCCTTCACGAATACGGCCAAACAGATCGATCTCCCAGGCTGCGCCCAGGCCGATCGACCTCGGCTCGGTGATCAGCGGGTCGCTGAACCCCGCCTGGTCGGCCGAGATCCGCTGGCGCGCGGCGCTGGCGTCCAGGTCCACCTGTGGGCTGCCGGATGCGTCAGCGATGTTGCGCAGCGCGCGCCCGGCATCGATGCGGGCCAGGGCCATCTGCAGGTCAAGGTTTTCGGCCAGGGCACGCGCCACCAGGCGGTTGAGCAAGGGGTCCTGATACAGCGTCCACCATTGTGCCGGCACACCCAGTGGCTGCGGGGTTTGCGCGTTGACGAATTGCGCGACCGGCGCCTCAATGCTGGGAGGCTGCACCGGTGAGGCGCAGGCGCTCAGCAGTGCGGCGCCGAGCAGCAAGGCCGGCGTACGTAGAAGGTCATTCATGGGACAGCCCCTGTTGAAGTTGGATCGAGCGTTCGCCACCGGCCAGGCGGCGGATCAAGACATAAAACACCGGCGTGAACAGCAGCCCGAACAACGTCACGCCGATCATGCCAAAGAACACCGCCGCGCCTACGGCCTGGCGCATTTCCGAACCTGCGCCCTCGGACATCACCAACGGCAGCACACCGAGGACAAACGCCAGCGACGTCATCAGGATCGGCCGCAAACGCAGCCGACACGCTTCGACCACGGCGTCGACGATGCCCTGCCCTTCCTTCTCTTGTTGCCGCGCCACTTCGACGATCAGGATCGCGTTCTTCGCCGCCAGCCCGACCAGCACGATAAAACCGATCTGGGTGAGGATATTGATATCCAGGCCCATCAGGCGCACACCCCCGGCCGCGGCCAGCAGGCACATCGGCACAATCAACAGGATCGCCAGCGGCAGGCTCCAGCTGCCGTACTGCGCGGCGAGCACCAGGTACACGAAGATCACGCACAGCGGGAACACCAGCAGCCCCATGTTGCCGGCAGTGGTCTGCTGGTAGCTCAGGTCAGTCCACTGGTAGCTGATGCCGGCCGGCAGCGTTTCCCGGGCCAGGCGCTCCATGGTCTTGATACCAAATTCAGAACCCAGCCCCGGCAACGTATCGCCGTTGATTTCTGCGGTCGGGAACAGGTTGTAGCGCGGGAAGCGCTCCACCCCGAGAGCCTCATGCAGGCGGGTCACGCTGGCAATCGGCACCATCTGGCCGGCGTCGTTGCGCACCTTGACCCGCGCCAGGTCTTCGGGCGTGACGCGGTACGGCAAGTCAGCCTGCGCCGTAACGCGATAGGTACGGCCTACCAGGTTGAAGTCGTTGATGTAGGACGAACCAAAGTAGGTCTCGATTGCCTGGTTGATCTGGCTGCTCGGTACGCCGAGCATTTCCGCGCGTTCACGGTCCAGTTCGACGAACACCTGCGGGGTGCGGGCGGAGAACGGTGAATACACGCCGGTCATGCCCTGGGTAGCGTTGGCAGCCGCGATCAGTGCATCGGTGGCCTTGGCCAAGGCTTCGGTGCCAAGCCCAGCAGTGTCCTGCAAGCGCATCGAGAAACCACCGGTACTGCCCAACCCCTGTACCGGCGGAGGCGTGGCGACAATCACCGTGGCGCCGCTGACAACTTTGAGGCGCTCACGCAGGTCTGCGGCGATCTTGTCTGAGGTCAGCCCGTGCTTCTTGCGCTCGGACCAGGGCTGGAACACCGGGGCCAGGCCGGCGGAGTTGGATGAACTGGTACCAGTCACCATCGAGAACCCGGAGAACGTCGGCACTCGATCCACCCCAGGCACCTGCAGCGCAATGGCTTCGATCTGCTGGGATATCGCGTTGGTACGTTCCAGCGACGCGCCGTCAGGCAATTGCACGATCACCACCAGGTAACCGCGATCCTGAATCGGGATGAACCCTTTGGGCGTCGACACCAGCAAGTACGCGGTGGCGGCGATCAGCACCGCATAGATCGCCAGCATCAATGGCGTCCGCCCCACCAGCCCGCGCACGCTGCCGGCATAGCTCGCCGAGAGTTTCAGGAAGCCACGGTTGAACCCATTCGCCGCACGCTTGAGCAGGCCGATGTTTGCCTGCTCTGCTTCAGGTGCATGCCGGCGCAGAATCATCGCCGCCAACGCCGGCGACAAGGTCACCGAATTGAACAGCGAGATCGCGGTGGCCACGGCAATGGTGATACCGAACTGGCGGAAGAACTCACCGGAGATGCCGGGAATGAACGCCGTCGGAATAAACACCGCACACAGCACCAGCGTGATGGCGATCAGTGCGCCACCGATTTCCTGCATGGTCACCAGCGTGGCGTCCAGCGGGCTCTTGCCATCGGCCAGGTGCCGCTCGACGTTCTCCACCACCACGATCGCGTTATCCACCACGATGCCGACGGCCAGCACCAGGCCGAACAGGGTCAGGTTGTTGATCGAATAACCGAGCATCGCCATCACGGCGAACGTGCCGACCAGCGACACTGGAATCGCCAGGATCGGAATGATCGACGGCCGCCAGCCCTGCAGAAACACCATGATCACCAGCACCACCAGAATCACGGCTTCGTAGATGGTCTTGCCCAGCTCGCCGATACTGTCGGCGATGAAGGCGGTGGGGTTGTAGCCGATGCTGTATTCGATGCCCTCGGGGAAGTCCTTGCCGATCTTCTGCATGGTCTCCTCGACCACTTTCATCGTCGCCAGGGCATTCGCCCCGGGACGCTGCAGTACTTGCAGACCAATCGCCGGATTGCGCAGGTAGTAGGTGTTGTTGACGTAGGCCAGCCCGGCGATCTCCGTACGCGCCACGTCCTTGAGCCGCACCAGGCGCCCGCTGGCCCCCGACTTGAGCACGATGTTGTCGAAGTCGGCTGGCTCCTTCAGGCGCCCTTCGAAGATCAGGTTCGGCTGGAACGCCTGGGAGGCCACCGGCGGCTGGGCGATCACGCCGCCGGCCACCTGGGTGTTCTGCGCACGCACTGCGGCGATGATGTCGGCCGGGGTCAGGTTGAAGGCTGCCACACGCTCCGGGTCGAGCCAGATGCGCATCGAATATTCGCGTGCCCCCAACGGGTTGATGTCACCCACGCCATCGATGCGCTTGAGCACGTCGGCGACATTGCGGATCGCGAAGTTCGAGACATACAACTGGTCGTAGGTGCCCTTGGGCGACGAGATGAAAATCGTCGACAGTTGCGTCGGCGACGACTTGCGCACCGTCACCCCACTGCGCTGCACCGGCTCCGGCAAGCGCGGGGTGGCCAGCGCCACTCGGTTCTGCACCAGCACCTGGGCCTTGTCCACGTCGGTGCCGCCCTTGAACGTGATGGTCAGGTTCAGGCTGCCGTCGGACGTCGCCTGGCTGTACATGTAGAGCATGTCTTCAACGCCGTTGACCTCCTGCTCGATGGGGATTGCCAGGGTTTCGGCCACGGTCTGCGCCGACGCCCCGGGGTAGGTCGCGGTGACTACTACTGTAGGCGGGGCGATGTCCGGGTATTCGGAGGTCGGCAACACCAGGTAGGCCAGGCCGCCGACAATCAGCAAAACAATCGACAGCACAATGGCCAGTACCGGCTGTTCGATAGAGGTACGTCCCAGGTTCATCGCTGTGCCTCCAGCGGCGCGCTGGCGGTTGCGGTATCACCCGCGCGCACGCGCTGCAGGCCGTCGACAATCACGCGGTCCTGTTCCTGCAGGCCGGCGGCGATTTCGCGCAGGCCGTCATGCAATTTGCCCAGGGTCACCGGACGAATCTCGACCTTGTCCTGCGGGTTGAGCACGTACACCACTTTGCGCGTCGCATCGACACTGATCGCAGTGTCCGGCAGCAGCAACGCCGGGTAGGCCGCCTGGCTGGAGAATTGCACTCGGCCAAATTGCCCCGGGCTCAGCTGCAGGTCCTTGTTACTCACGCGAGCACGCTGGCGCAGGGTGCCGGTGGAGGGGTCGAGCCGGTTATCGATAAAGTCCATGCGCCCGCTCATGCTCGGCTCGCTTTCGCCGGGCAAGGCGATCCGCACCTGGCTCTGGTTGCCGCCGGTATGCGCCTGGCGCCGGTACTTGAGGTAGCTCTGCTCATCGATATCGAAGTAGATATCGATCGGGTCAATCGACACGATGGTGGTCAACAACGTCGCGCTGCTGTTGCCGCCGTTGACCAGGTTGCCCTCGCTGATCAGCTTGCGGCTGATGCGCCCACTCATGGGCGCAGTAATGCGGGTGAACTCCAGGTCCAGCCTGGCATTGCTCAACGCCCCCTCGGCACTCAACACTTCGGCCTGCGCCGCCTGACGCGCCTGCAAGCGCTGGTCGTACAGGCTGCGCGCGATCGTCCTGGACTCGATCAGCACCTTGGCGCGGGCAAACTCCTGCTCGGCCAAGGCCAGTTGCGAACGCACCTGTGCCAACTTGCCCTGGGCCTGGACCACCGCCGCCTGGAACGAACGGGAGTCGATCACGAACAGCAGATCACCTTTCTTGACGATGGCACCGTCCTGGAACGCGACCTTTTCCAGATAGCCGCTGACCCGCGAGCGCACTTCCACCGAGTCGGTGGCTTCGAAGCGCCCGGTGAAACTGTCCCAGTCGGTGATCACCGATTTCACCGGTTTGCTCACCGTTACCGTGGGGGCTACCGATGCCGGTTTCGCGTGGTCTGCGCCACAGCCGCTCAACGTCGCGAACACGGCCAGGCTGATGCCTGAAAGTGCCGCACTTTTAACCCAGTTGGGCTTTTTCAGGGACAAACAGCTCCCCTTCCCCTGTCTAGAAGAATGCACGTCAGTTGCTCCGTAATGGAATGTTTTAAGAGAGGATCAAGAACAACAAGTTAACCCGTGACCCACTTTCATTTATTTGAATAGAAAGGAATTTTCCGTGACTCAAGGACTTAGATAAACCACGTTAAAACGAAAACAATATTGACCCCCAGGCAAATAACCGAGGTAAAAAAAGATGGCCTCTCAGCCACCTTTTTAAATAACCGGGGTTAAAGCCCGCGCGTCAAAACTCAATCACCTGGCGTACCGCACTGCCGTCGTGCAAACGGTCGAAACCTTCATTGATATCGTCCAGTTTCAGCCGCCCACTTAGCAGCCGATCCACCGGGAGCCGGCCATCGCGGTACAGCGCAATGAAGCGTGGAATATCACGCAGCGGTACACAGGTGCCGATATAGCTTCCCTTGAGCGTGCGTTCCTCACCCACCAACTGCACGACGTTGACCGGCAGCGCCGAGCCCGGTGGCGGTAGGCCGGCGGTCACGGTCATGCCGCCGCGCCGAGTCATTTGCATGGCATTGTCCAGCGCACGGATGGAGCCAGCCATTTCAAACACATAGTCGGCCCCGCCGGCGGTCAGCTGGCGGACTTGCTCGACGGCATCCGCATCGCCGCCATTGATCACGGCGGTCGCACCGACGTCCCTGGCCAGCGCGAGTTTTGCCGGCGACAGGTCGACCGCAATGATCTGGCTCGCCCCCGCCGCTCGCGCCCCCAGCACCGCCGCCAGGCCCACCCCGCCCAGGCCGATCACCACGGCCGTGGCGCCCACGCGCAGCTGCGCGGTATTCACCACCGCGCCGACACCCGTCAGCACCGCACAGCCGAACAGCGCGGCCTCGACGAAAGGCAAGTCGCGGTCGATCTTGACCACCGAGTTGCGTGACACCACCGCGTATTCGGCAAACGCCGACACCCCCAGGTGATGATGCACCTGCCCGGCCGCACTGCTCAGGCGTACCGCGCCATTGATCAAGGTACCTGCCGCATTCGCCTTGGCGCCTGGCTCGCACAGCGCTGGGCGGCCTTCGGCGCACGGCAGGCAGTGGCCGCAACTGGGCATGAAGACCATGACCACATGATCACCCGGCTCGAGGTCGCTGACCCCGTCGCCCAAGGCTTCAACCACCCCGGCCGCCTCATGGCCGAGCGCCATGGGCATCGGTCGCGGGCGATCGCCATTGATCACCGACAGGTCGGAATGGCACAGGCCGGCAGCCCGGATTCGCACCAGCACTTCACCCGGCCCCGGCGGTGCCAGCTCGATGGTCTCGATGCTGATCGGCTTGCTCTGGGCGTAGGGCGGGGCAACCTTCATGTGTCTGAGGACAGCAGTTCTGACTTGCATAGGGTGTCTCCAACGCAGCGGGATCGATAATCAATGGACCCCACTATGCCCCATGCGATCCCTGGCAAAAATGCATCGCCGGGCGCAGCAGTTTGGAATTGAATTCGCAACGCGCCAGGGACGCCAGCTGTGCGTTGAGTTCTCAAATCTTGTGCCCGCGCGCAGCGTTCTCCGGCCACGGCTCACTGCTTATGCTGACCCCACACGATGACAGCACTGAACACAGTGCGCCTGACATGAGGGTTTCATGATGTCCGCAGCAATCCCCCGCAAAAAACTGGTCGAGGCCGCCCCCCATGCCTCGTTCGACCTGAATGCAATCGTCAAGACCTTCCCCGAGAACGCCGACACCCTGTTGGTGGACACCCGCCTGACCGACGAAGATGAAGCCAGTGGCCGTGTGTTCCGGGTGTATCACCCGACGCCGGCGCACTATCACGCCACCTGTGACGAGTACCTGATCATCCTGTCCGGCCGCGCGCGCTTTTTCATGGGTGACCGCGAACCGTTCGAAGTGGGTCCGGGCGAGATGCTGTTCTTCAAGAAGTTCACCATCCACGGCATGCCGGAAATCCTCGAGCATCCGCTGTTCATGGTCTCGGTCGACACGCCGCGACGCGACCCCAGCGACATCATCTTCGTCGACCCGGCCGCCGGCACCGCCGCCTCCTTCGTGCAGGCATTGACATGAGCACCCAGGCCCTGGAGATCGTGGCGACGTTCCCGGTCGAGCGGCCGGGCAACCCGACCGTCATGCCGGATGGGCGCGTGTTGGTATCCGTCTCGGCGATCATCGCGCCGCCGTTCTCGGTGCGCGCTGTGACCGCCGACGGCGAGCACCCGCCTTACCCGAATGCGCGCTGGGCGGGCAAGCCCGACACGCAGGGCCACGGTATGTCGGCGGTGATCGGCATCCGCACCGACCCACAGGGTATCGTGTGGATTCTGGACATGGGCGGCCCGCAGCAACAGCCACGCCTGATTGCCTGGAACGACCAGGAAAACCGCCTGCAACGCCTGATCGTGTTACCGCAGAATGTGCTGCGCCCCAGCTCCTTCACCCAGGATTTCGTGATCGACTGGCGCCAGCAACGCATCTACATCGCCGACATGACGCTGAACCCGGCGGGCACCAGCGACTACCCGGCGATTATCGTCGTCGACCTGCAAACCGGGTTGTCATGGCGTGCGCTGGAGTGCCATCCAGCCTTGATGCCGGGCGATGAACCGCTGCAAATCGCGGGAAAAACCCTGGCCCTGCGTACCCCGGAAGGCGAAGTGATCCCTTACCGCTACGGCCTGAACCCCATCGCCATCGACCCGCTGGGCCGCTGGGTGTACGTCGGCTCGATGTCGGCGCGCCAGGTCTATCGGATCGCCGCAACAGTACTCGCGCAGCCGGCCGATGCTGCACGACTGGACGCCGCCGTGGAGTACTGGTGCGAAAAACCCTGTTGCGACGGCTTTGACGTGGATGCCGAAGGCAACGTCTACGTGACCGACATCGCCAACAACGCCATCGGCCTGGCCTCCCCCGCGGGCTATCGCATCCTCGCCCAGGACGACCGGTTGCTCGGCTGGCCGGATGGCGTCGAACTGGATGCCCAGGGCCGCTGGCTCTACATCACCGCCAATCAACTGCACCGTCACCCCTTGCTCAATGCGGGCGAGGACGACAGTCGGCCCCCCTTCCATGTATTGCGTCTGCGAGTGGACGCGCCCATGAACCCAGAGGTAAAACCATGAGTGAAGTACGTGTCTCGATTGCCATTGCACGCCCGGTCGACGAAGTCTGGTCGGTGCTCGGCGGCTACAATTGGCTGCCGCGCTGGCTGGGCGTCATTGCCAGCAGCAACCTGAGTGACGGTGGGCGTCTGCGCCAACTGAAAACCGCCGACGGCGCACTGATTGTCGAGCGCTTGCTGACGTTTGACGAAGACGCCCGGCAGTACAGCTACGCCTTGCTCGAAGGCCCGTCGCCGGTAATCGATTATGTCGGCACGATGGCGGCCAAGGACGATGGCCAAGGCGGCACACTGGCGAGCTGGTCCAGCACCTTTATCGTCCAGGGCGCGGAAGAGGCTGAGGTTGTCGCGCATTTCGAGGCGCTGTATGCCGCCGGGCTGCAAGGCCTCAAGCGCGTGGTCGAAGCCCAGGCTTAACCACGCGTCATAAACGCCTGCAGACGCGGCACCATGAAGTCGAGGAAGGTGCGGATACGCTGGGGCACGTGCTGGCCGCCCTGGTACAACGCGTGCACTTCCTCGCAATCATGCCCGTTGTGCGCCAGCAGCTCGACGAGTCGGCCCGCGGCGATATCCTCGTCGATATGAAAATCGGCCAGGCGCGCAATGCCCGCGCCGGCGATAGCCATGCGCCGGACCGTCTCGCCGTTGTTGGCTTGCAGGTTGCCCTGCACGATGCGATCGACGATGCGGCCACTCTGGTTCATCGGCCAGACCGGGGTGGCACGACGAAAGTTGAAGCTCAGGCAGTTGTGCTCGCTGAGGGCTTCGAGGGTTTCAGGCACGCCGTGCTTTTCCAGGTACAGCGGTGAAGCGACGATCTTGCGCCGCGCCACGCCGATGGTCCTGGCACGCAGGGTCGAGTCACTCAAGACGCCAACCCGAAAGGCGACGTCCGTGCGGTCCAGGTACATATCGACGATGTCATCGCACAGCGACAGGTTAATCTGGATATTCGGGTGAGCGTCCCAGAACGCCGGCAGGTTGGGCTCGATGGCCAAGGTGCCGAACGCCACCGAGGCATTGATGCGCACGGTCCCACGGGCTTTTTGCGCACCCTGGGCCAACACCCGCTCCACATCATCGAGGTCAGCCAGCAAGGCAATGCTGCGCTCGTAGTAGATGCGTCCTTCGTCGGTCAGCGACAGCTTGCGAGTGGAGCGCTCCAGCAGGCGCACGCCGAGGCGCAGCTCAAGGCGAACGATCAGTTTGCTCACGGTCGAGGGCGTCATCAGCATCTGGCGCGCGGCCTGGGAGAAACTGCCAGCGTCCACCACGCGCACAAACACCGACATTTCACCCGCTCTGTTATCCACGTTCGTTGCTCCACTGGCTGATTAGTGAAAAATTATCACAAACGCCAGGGGTGCAGAGGCCGATAAACCGCTGCCTTATTCACTTGTCTTGTGAAACGGATTCACCTCACGAGTCAGGAAATCGATCAATGCCCGCGCCGCCGCCGACAGTTGGCGATGTGGTGCGAAGATCACCGAGAACGGCCGCGAACGTCCTGCCGCCTGCTCTAGCAAGGGCACCAGCCGTCCGCTCCGGATGCGCTCGCGCACAATAAACTCGTAGGTCTGGCAGATCCCCATGCCGTGCTCGGCCAGCGATACCGTGCCCAGGACATCATCGGCTACCAGCACAGTCGCCTGGGGCAGCCACTCTCGGTCAACTCCCTGTTCGCGAAACAGCCAGGGGCCGACGCGGCCGCTGCTGGGCATCACGAACGGCAGGCAGGCATGCGCAGACAGGTCATCCACGCTCAATGGAGCGGCCACGCGGCGCAGGTAGTCGGGCGCGGCGACCACGCACAACGACGCATCTTCCAGCTTGCGCCCGATCAGGCCGCTGTCGGGCAAGGCCCCGAGGCGGATGGCCAGGTCATAGCCTTCGGCGACGAGGTCGACATTGCGATTGCTGATGCTCAATTCGATGCTGACCTGGGGGTACTGCCGGTGGAATTGGCACAGCAGGGGCGGCAACCGGAAGTGGCCGTAAGTGGTCGGCACGCTGAGGCGCACACGGCCGGTCAATGCGCCTTCCTGGCCCTGGATCGAGCGTTCGGCATTGTCGATCAACGAGAACGCCGCGCGGGACTGCTCGAGGTAGAGCACACCGGCCTGGGTCAGGCTCAAGCGTCGAGTCGTGCGCCGCAACAGCTGCACGCCCAGACGCGTCTCCAGGCGAGAAATCGCACGGCTGACCACCGACGGCGTCGTCGCCAAACATACCGCACCCGCGCTCAGGGAGCCTTTTTCCACCACGGTGACGAAGACTTCTACATCCGCAAGATAATCGAATCGACGGCTCACTTTTGCCTCCAACGAACAGGTGCTGTTCTCGCCAGCGAGTTTATCGCCACCGCAGGCATGAATATAGTGCGCCCAGCCTTCCGGCCCTTTCTTCTCAATCAGGAACGCCCATGCGCGCACTCAGCCGAATCGCCCTTGCAATGACGGTATTCACCACGGCACTTCACGCCCAGGCCAGCAACGTGCTGGTGGTGCTGTCCGATGCCGACCACCTCGACCTCAAGGACAACAAAGTCTTCTCCACCGGGTTTTATTTGAACGAACTCATGCAGCCAGTGAAATTGCTGCTCGACGCCGGCCACTCGGTGACCTTTGCCACGCCCACCGGCAAGGCTCCGACGCTGGATAAATCCTCCACCGACGCGGCCTATTTCAACAACGATGCGGCGGCCCTGCAGGTGCACAAGGTGCTGCTCGAACGCCTGAAAATCACCTCGCCGGGTGAGTCGCCGGTGATCAGCCTGTCGCGCGTCGAACAGATCGGCTACGAGCAGTTCGATGCCGTGTACGTGCCCGGTGGCCATGCGCCGATGCAAGACCTGCTGCACAGTGCCGAGCTGGGCAAACTGCTGAAGCACTTCCATGCCAACCAGAAAACCACCGCGCTGGTCTGCCATGGTCCGATTGCCCTGCTCTCGACCTTGTCCGACCCGACGTCCTTCACCCAGCAGCTGGAAAACGGCAACCCCGCCACCGCGACCGGCTGGACCTATGCCGGCTATCAATTCACGGTCATCAGCAACCAGGAGGAAGAACTCGCCAAAGGCCTGCTGAACGGCGGCGCCATGAAGTTCTATCCCCAGACGGCACTGCAACACGCCGGTGGCACCTACAGCAGCAACACCTCGCCGTGGACCAGCCATGTGGTCATCGACCGTGAGCTGGTGACGGGGCAGAATCCGGCGTCGGCACTGGATGTGGGCAAGGCGATCCTCAAGCGTCTGCCGGCCAGGCCCTGACTGCCCAGCTGTGCATTGCAGTCAAGAGTATTGTGCGCGCCAGCGCATTTTTCTCCCGACCTGCGGCAGGGATACTACGGCGCATCAACCGTAGTAATGCCCTGCCTTGCACAGGGCGCAGGAGACTGGATGAACACGCACTTTCAACGTTTGCTCGGCCCGACACAATTCTCGATCGGCCTGGAACTGCCACTGGACAATGACTGGTCCACCGCTGGCCAGCGCCTGCGCGTCACCGAGCAACGTCCCTTTGGCGTGCCCGACATCAAACAGCATGCCCAACTGGCGAAGCTCGCGGACACCGTGGGTTTTCGCGCGCTGTGGGTGCGCGACGTACCGGTCTACGACCCGCACTTCGGCGACGCCGCACAGGTGTTCGAGACCTTCTCTTACCTGGGCTACCTTGCCGGCATCACCGACAACATCATGCTGGGCACCGCCGCAGTGGTGCTGCCCTTGCGTCAACCGTGGCTGACCCTCAAGGCCGCCAACAGCATCGACGAGTTGAGTGACGGACGCCTGCTGCTCGGCGTTGCCAGTGGTGACCGGCCGATGGAATACCCCTTGTTCGGCGTCGACTACGAGCAACGCGGCGCGCTTTTTCGCAGTGCCGTCGAACTGCTGCAGACCCAAGGAGCCGGACGCCTGCCCCAGGGTGCCGAGTTGTTGCCGCAACGCAAGGAAGCTTTCCCGCTGCTGGTGGCCGGGCTTGGCCAGCAATCGCCAAACTGGATCGGCGAGCATATGGGGGGCTGGCTCGCCTACCCCGGAACCGCCCAGGAACACCGGCGCCGCGTGCGCCTGTGGCGCGAAGTGGGGGGCGACAAACCCTACATCACCTTCCTGCACCTGGACCTTGAAGCCGACCCGCATGCACCGATGAAAACCTTGCGCTTCGGCGGGCGTGGCGGGCGAAACGCATTGATCGAAGAGCTGCAGGCGCTGCGCGAAGCCGGCGTGCAACATGTGGGCTTGCACTTGCGTCACAGTGCCAGGCCCATCGTCGAGGTCATGGAAGAGCTCGCCGAACATGTGTTGCCCCGGTTCCACGGCGCCGCCTGACAGCCGCTCAAGCCCCACGGCGTGGGGCTTGTTTCACACGATGGCGCGAATCGTGCCGCCCTCCACGCGCATTGCCATGCCGTTGAGCGCCGGTGAGGCCGCCAGGTGCAGCACGCTGCTGGCCACTTCCTGCGGCTCGATCATGCGGCGGATCAATGAAGTCGGTTCGGTTTCATCGAAGTAGGCTTGCACCACCTGCTCGGCAGTGATGCCCTTCTGCGCAGCGATTTCCCGGTGATAACACTTGACCGCCTCGGTGCTGGTCGGCCCCGGCAGTATTGAGTTGACCCGCACCGCGGTGCCTTTGGTCAACTCGGCCAACGCCCTGGAGATACCCAGCAGACAGGTTTTCATCGCGCCGTAGTGCACCATCCACGGTTGTGGCTTGATCGCGGACTCACTGCTGATAAACACAATCGAGCCATGCCCGCGATCCAGCATGGCCTTCATCACCAGGCGCGTCATGCGCACCCCGCTCATCACATTCACATTGAAGTAATGAAGCCACTGGGCATCGTCGGTTTCGAAAAAATCGCGGACCTCGAAGATACCCACGTTATTGATCAGAAAATCGATCGGCCCCGCCTCAAGCGCCAGGGCGACCAGGCGCTCCGGGTCACCTTGCGCCGTCAGGTCCGCGACCATCCCCCGACTGTGTTCACCCAGCTCCTGGAGCGCTGAGTCGAGCTCCTCCTGATGCAGGCCGCTGACGACCACGCGGGCGCCTTCAAGGATGAAACGTTGAGCAATGGCCAGGCCAATGCCGGTTGCGCCACCGGTGATCAGCGCGGTTTTTCCGGTCAGTTGGTAATCCATGTGTGCCGCCTTCTTTTGTTGTTTTGCGCACCATCATGCCCCAAGCCAGGAGCGAGGATTTTCAACCATTGGCGAAGACTCAATCCGCAAAGACTGAAAAAACGATCAGCGCCGTTGAGGCGACAACTGCGGCGCGAGCCTATCCAGCAGAAAGTCGATAAAGACGCGGACGCGGTGAGGCAGTTGCTGGCCGGGACCGATAAACACCGCATGAATCGCTTCCGTTTCACCGCTGTCGTAAGCCTGCAGAATCGGCACCAGGCGCCCGGCATCCAGGTCGTCCTGGATATGAAAGCTTGCCAGCCGGGCGATCCCCAGCCCTGCCAGGGCACAACGACGCAGGCTCTCGCCATCACTGACCAGCGTATTGCCCTTGGGCTCGATCTCGACGCGCTGGCCATCGGCGCCTCGGAACACCCAGGCCTGGGAGTGCCGATGGAAGCCGAAGCTGAGCCGGTTGTGCCGTTGCAGCTCGTCCAGGTTGTCCGGCTGGCCGCAGCGCGCAATGTACTCAGGCGACGCCACGGTGAGCAGGCGGCTCTCCCCAAGACGCCGCTGCACCAGGCTGGACTCCTTCATCGGGCCGGTACGGATGGCAATGTCGGCACGCCGTTCCAGCAGGTCGACGACGGTGTCGGTGAGTTCGATATTCAGGGTGATGTCCGGGTACGCGGCGAAAAAACCGGGCAGCAAGGGCAACAAGCAATGCTGCCCAAACGGCAGGTTGGCGTTGACCTGAATCAGCCCGCTGGGTTTGGCGACATTGGCGATGTCGCGCTCCGCCGAGTCGATCAGCTCCAGGATGCGCAGGCACTCGCTGTTGAATCGCTCACCTTCGGCGGTGAGTTCCAGGCGCCGCGTGGAGCGGTGCAACAGGCGTGCCCCCAGCCGCGTTTCCAGGCGTGCGATCAATTTGCTCACCGCCGACGGCGACATGTCCAATTGCCGCGCTGCCTCAGAGAACGTCCCGGCATTCACGACCCGTGTGAACACTTCCATCTCGCCGGAACGATTGACGTCTTTGATATTTAGCATGAAGTGAATTCACAGATATTTGTCATTCAAGCAGTCTAGCTCATATACAACACCGACCGTATGGTTAAGCGTTCCAGTATCTGGAGCGCCTGTCCTTTGCGCCCGCGAAGGCCAGTCATCAAACAAGAAATGAGGAGAAGACAGTGAAGATTTTCGTGACCGGCGCGACCGGCTACATCGGCGGCTCCGTCGCCAAATACCTGGTGGATGCAGGCCATGAGGTCAGTGGCCTGCTGCGCAATCCACAGCAGCGCGAGGCCCTGCAGGCGCTGGGTATCACCCCGGTGCTCGGGACCCTGGATGACGCCTGCATTCTCAGCGAACAGGCACGCCTGGCCGATGTGGTGGTCAACGCCGCAAACTCCGACCACCTCGCCTCCGTAGAAACCTTCATCAAGGCGTTGAGCGGCAGCGGTAAAGTGCTGCTGCACACCTCCGGCTCCAGTGTGGTCGGTGACGACGCACGAGGTGCTTACGAACGGGCGGATATTTTTACCGACGAGACGCCCTTTACCCCGATGGACATTCGCAAGGACCGGGTCGAGATCAATCAAATCGTGCGCCGCGCCGGCGTCGAACAGGGCATTCGCAGCATCGTGTTCTGCCCCACGATGATCTACGGCGAATCCCTGGGCGTCGCGTCGAAAAGCGATCAATTGCCCAAGCTGTTCGCCCAGTCACGCAAATATGGCGCCGGTGCGTACATGGGCGCCGGCGTGCATCGCTGGTCCAATGTGCACATCGACGACCTTGCAGAACTCTATCGACTGGCCATTGAGAAAGCGCCATCGGCCTCGCTGTTTTTTGCCGAAAACGGCGAAGCCTCATTCCTTGAAATTGCCACCTCCATCAGCAAGGCCCTGGGTTTCAACGGCAATATTCAAAGTTGGCCTGCCACTGAAGCGATCGCCGAGCTGGGCGATTGGGCACGCTTCGCGATCGGTTCCAACAGCCGCGTGCGCGCGGTGAACGCGCGTGTCCTGCTGGGCTGGAATCCTCAGCGCGAGTCGATCCTGCAGTGGATCGAAAACAGTGGTGTGCAGTGGTGACAGCTGCACGCTCATTCGGTTGATCAAGAGCTCACTTCGGTGAGCTTTTTTACGCGCGTATAAACCCCGGCAGAAATATCCCAGGCAAAAAAAAGCGTGCGACCAGCACGCTTGATTCAAGCGCCTTGTCGCACGCCAGGCCCAGCCGGGCCTGAAAAGAACACAGCCCGTGTGCCTTAGCCCAGTACTTCCAGGGCTACGCTTTCGATACCGGCGGCATCCAGGCGGTAATGCCGATACAAATGGGTCGGCGGTGCGATCAGGCTGTACTCATCGTACAGGCCATGGCGCCGCACCTTGACGCCGATCCCCTCCTCGGCAATGACTTCGCACACCGCCCCGCCCAGCCCGCCGATGATGTTGTGTTCTTCGACAGTGAGGATCGCGCGGCTATTGCGCGCCGCCGTCAACACCGCTTCACGGTCCAGTGGCTTGATGGTGGTCATGTCGATCACACCGACCGAACGCCCGGCGGCATTCAATGCCCGTGCAGCCTCGATAGCCGGGTGCACGGTCGAGCCGGTAGCGATGATGGTCAGCTCGTCGCCGGTCAGGTGCACGGTGGCCTTGCCGAAAACGAAGTCCGGTACGGTGTCGTATACCACCGGATCTCGCCCGCGCTGAATGCGGAAGTAGATCGGCTGCGGGTAGTTGGCCGATGCCAGGATCGCCGCCTTCAGCTGGTTGCCGTCGGCCGGTGCGACGACCGTGATATCGGCGATCGAACGCATGATCGCGAGGTCCTCGGTGGCATGGTGAGAGGTGCCATAGAAGCCCAGTGAGATACCCGCATGGTGACCGATGAGGCGCACCGGCAGCGCCGAGTAGGCCACGTCCATGCGGATCTGCTCGCAGCACAGCAACGGCAGGAACGACGCAAAGGTCGCCACGAACGGCTTCATGCCCACCGCCGCCATACCGGCTGCGGCAGATACCATGTTCTGTTCGGAAATGCCGAACTGCACAAAGCGTTCGGGGTGCAGCGCGGCAAATTTCGACAAGCCGTTGGAGTACTGCAGGTCAGCGGTGCCGGCAACCACCGGCTCACCGCGCTCGACCAGTTCAATCAGGGCATCCGACAGGGCACTCAAACTGGGTGTCTGCTGGTTCAGTTGCCGGTACTGCCAGGAGTTGTTCGACAGCGGAGCGGAATTCATGGCTCAGATCACCTTGCTTTTGATTTCGTCGATAGCACGTTGCGCATCTTCAGGATCCAGATACCCCAAGTGCCAGCCTGGCTCGGTTTCCATGTACGAAACCCCTTTGCCCTTGACGGTATTGGCGATGACGCACACCGGTTGTGTGCGGGCAGTGTCGGCCTTCAGGCGACGCAGCAAGCCGGTGACTGCCGCGAGGTCATGGCCATCCACCACATGGGTCTCCCAGCCGAACGCAATCCACTTGTCAGCCAGCGGCTCGATGCCGATGACGTCATCGACATTGCCGTCGAGCTGGTACCCATTGCGGTCGATGATCGCCACCAGGTTGTGGACCTTGTGGTGAGCTGCACCGAGCGCGGCTTCCCACACCTGCCCTTCCTGCATCTCGCCGTCGCCGAGCATCACGTAGGTGGTGAAGGACTGGCCCAGCATCCGCCCGGCCAGGGCCATGCCCAAGCCGCCGGACAACGCATGGCCGATGGAGCCGGATGAAAAATCCACCCCCGGCACCTTGCGCATGTCCGGATGGTCCCCCAATGGGTTGCCCAGGCGCGTGTAGTTGTCGAGGATCTCTTTTTCGAAAAAGCCCCATTCAACCAACACCGGGAACAGTCCGACTGCTGCATGCCCCTTGCCCATCATGAAACGGTCACGGTCGGGCCACTTCGGCTCGCCGAACCGCAGGTCCATCACGTCGTAGTACAGCGCGGCGAACAACTCGGCGGCGGAGAACACCGAGGTGTAGTGACCGACCTTGGCGATCTCGATCAGGCGAATGGTTTCCAGGCGAATGAACTGGGCCTTCTCGCGCAGTCGCGCCAGTTCCTGTTCGGTCGGCGTGAAGTCGCGCCCGGCAATGGCGTGCAAATCAGTCATGTGCGCGCTCCTGAGCCTTGAGACGTGGCGTCATGTAGTCGTTGAGGCGCGGCATCACCTGTTGCGCGGTAAGTGCCATCGAACGGCGCCACAGCGCTTCATCGTCCCACTCGTGGAAGGTGGTCATCAGGGTGCCGAACGGGCCGGTCTGCTCACTGAAGGCTACCAGTTGCTCGGTGACCGAATTCACATCACCGTAAATCACCATCTCGTTGATGCAATGATCGACGGTGACTTCCTCGTCGGTCATGTCCGGGCGCGTCTTGAAGATCTTGGTGTAGTGGTTGGTCGCGAGGTTATCGATCATGTAATCGAAGTAGCGTCGCAAGGTGCAGGTTTCCTGTGCCAGGTAGTCCTCGGCCTGGGCCTGGGAATCGGCCACGAATACCGAGCGGGCGACGCGCCAGTTGTTGGCATCGGGCTTGATCCCAGCGCCTTTAGCACCCTCGCAGTACGCCTGCCAATGCGATGCCACGGTGGCAGTGGGGTTGAAGTTGGCGGACATCAAGTCCCAATCCTTGGCCCCCGCCAGTTTTGCGGTGCCGGAGAACGGGCTCATCGCCGTGGTTGCCACCCGTGGGAAAGGTTTCTGGAACGGCTTGGGCATGTAACCGATTTCCAGCGCGTGGTGCACCGCGTCCTTGAGAATGACCTGATAGTGCTCGGAGGTGAACGCGTAGGGGGCATCCGCGCCCCAGATCGCGCGGATCATCTCGTAGCAGTCGACCATCATCTGCCCGCGATCCTTGCCGTTGCTGCCATACACTTCGAAGTCGGAAGCCAGCCCGCCCGGGCCGATCCCCATGATGAACCGCCCCTTGGACATGTGATCGAACATCGCGGCATCGGCGGCAATCCGCGCCGGGAAATGATGGGGCAGGTTCAGCACCCCGGTGCACAGTTTCATGCGCTGGGTCAGCGGGATCAGCGTGGATAGAAATTGCAGCGCGTTGGTGATGGGTTCGGTACGCTGCGACGTGTGCTCACCAACCCAAAGCTCATCGAAACCGACGCTATCGGCGTGGACGGCGCAGGCAATATCCTGGTCGTACATCTCGTGATAGTCCCAGCCCTTGTGATGAAGTGGCTGCATAAACATAGCGAGTTTCATGACGTTCTCCTGCTGTTTTCAGTGGCCGGAGTGCTGCAGACACCATGGACGCAACACACCGTTTTCGTAACGTGCACTCGTTTCGCAGGCGTGCCAGTGCCGGCGCTGCAAGTGGCAACGTTCAAACGTGGGTTCAAATCGGCGCGATGCTCGACGCGCCAGTCGTTCAACTTCCGTGCAAGAGCCACCCTCCGTCCACGAGCAGGTCGATACCGGTCACGTAGGACGACAGTGGCGAAACCAGGAACAGGGCGGCATCGGCGATTTCCCAGGGCTCGGCGGCGCGGCCCAACGGGATGTTGCCCAGCACATTGTTCTGTCGGTGTTGTTCAAGCAGCTGTGGCGCCAGGTTGCCCGGCGTCGCCGTCAACCCCGGCGAGATCGAGTTGACCCGGATCTTGAACGCGCTCAAGTCCTTGGCCAGGCTTCGCGTCATGGCCAGCACGGCGCCCTTGGACGCGTCATAGGTGCAGTGATTGGCCATTGGCCGGTGGCCGCACACCGATGACAGATTGACGATCGCCCCGCCGTCGCCCTGCCGGCGCATGTAGTGCTGCGCCGCCTGGGCGCCGAGGAACACCGCACGCGTATTGATTGCATGCAGCCCATCCCAGAACCCTGCATCGATGGCATCAATCGCCTTCAGCGGGTAGACGCCGGCATTGTTGATCCAGATATCCAGCCGGCCAAAACGCTCGACTGCGACATCCGCCAGTTGACGGATCGCTTGCGGGCAACTGACATCGGTCGAGTGAAACGCCACGCTGAAACCGGCCTCGACCAACTCAGCACTGCGCTCCGGCGCCAGGCTGCCGATCAGCACATTGGCCCCGGCTTCGGCCAGGCGCCGGCTGATGGCAAAGCCAATGCCACTGCTGCCGCCCGTCACCACCGCGGTTTTCCCGGACAGGTCCAGCAGCCCGGCGAAGGGCTGGTAAGGCAAGGCTTGATAGGGTCCGGACATGTTCTCACCTGCTCTTTGTTTATCGTTGATCATGCGGTAGCCAGGGCCATGATGCGGTCCGGCGCAATCTGCGACCGCTCGAGGATGCCTTGGCAGCAACCGCGAGCCATGACCATGACGCGATGGGATAGGCCGATGACTTCCTCCAGGTCGGAACTCACGACGATCACCGACATGCCGGCCTTCGACAGCTCAATGATCAATTCGTAAATTGCCGCACGCGCGCCCATGTCGATGCCGCGGGTCGGCTCATCGAGAATGATCACCTTGGGATTGCGCGCGATCCATTTGGCAATCACGACCTTCTGCTGGTTACCGCCCGAGAGCTTGTCGAGCCGTTGCCCCGCCACGCCCTTGATCCCCAGCGCGGCAATACGCTCGTGGGCGAAGGCCGTCACGCGGTGGTTGGCGACGATGCCGCAGGCGCTGAGCCGGTCAAGGTTGCAGTACGCCAGGTTCTCGGCAATGGTCTGCGTCAGCACCACGCCTTCGGATTTGCGGTCTTCGGGAATCAGCACCACACCGGCGCCGATCGCGGCCAGCACGTTATTGGCCGGCAGCGGTCGACCGTTCAACAGCACGTCGCCGTGGCTGACGGCGCTCAGCCCGGCAATCGCCTGCACCAGCTCGGTACGGCCAGCCCCGACGATGCCGGCGATGCCGAACACCTCCCCGGCCTTGACCTCGAACGAGATGTCGCGAAAGCGCCCGGCCTTGTCCGACAGCTGCTCCACGCGCAGGACCACGGCGTCCTGCGGCGCCGGCAACTCGGGGAACAACCGTTCGATGGGCCGTCCGACCATCTGCGACACCAGCACACTGACCTCGGCCGCCCCGCTCTCGTGGCGAGCGATCAGGTGCCCGTCTCGCAGGACCACGACCTTGTCGGCGATCCGCGCAATCTCGTCCATGCGATGGCTGATGTAGATAAACGACACGCCCTGCTGCTTCAGGGTTTCGATCTGCTGGAACAACCGCTCGGTTTCTTCCTTGCCGAGGGCCGCCGTGGGTTCGTCGAGAATCAACAAGCGTGAATTGAGTGTCAGCGCACGCGCGATTTCGACCAGTTGCTGGGCGGCAATCTTCAATTCCCGTACCGGCGTCTGCGGCGAGATATCCAGCCCCAGGCGCTGCAATTGCTTGGCGGTCTCGCGGTGCAGGGTCTTGCGGTCGATGATTGCGCCACGCGTCGGCAGATGGCCGAGAAACACGTTCTCCGCCACGCTCAAGTCCGCCAGCAAATGAATTTCCTGATGGATCATATTGACCCCCAGCGCCATGGCGGCCGCCGGACCGTTCGGCGCGTAGGGCTCGCCCGCCAGGAACATGCCGCCTTTGGACGGCGCCAGGGCGCCGGCAATAATCGAGGAAAAGGTCGACTTGCCCGCGCCATTTTCTCCAAGCAAAGCCACCACTTCGCCGTAGCCGATATCGAGGCTGATGTCCTCCAGCACGCGCACCGAGTTGAACGATTTGCCGATCTGCGTAGCCCTGAACAGAGGTGCCGGGACCGTTGGGTGAGTACTCATGACGTGCCCTCCTGGATCCGGTTCACGGGTGCTGCTCAAGGAACGTCGCCACGTTGTCGCGGGTGGTGACAAAGGCCGGTAGCAACTGCGTCTTGGCCACCGGCTTGCCCTGTTGCAGGTCTAGCGCGGTACGCAGCGCCGTGCGGCCCATTTCCACCGCCTGCTGGGTGATGGTCATGTCCATCTTGCCGTCGCGAATCGCCTCCAGGGCCGAGGGCAAACCGTCGTACCCGAACACCCAGACCTTGTGATCGATATTGGCGACCTTGACGGCTTGTGCCGCCCCCAGCGCCGGTGCATCCGAACGGCCGATGAACACATTGATCCCGGGATTTTTCTGCAACATGTCCTGGGCGACTTTGAAGCCGTTGTCCTGCAGCCAGTCGGTGGGCTTGCGGTCGACGATCTTCATCCCCGGCGCGTCTTTCAACACCGCGTCCAGGCCCTGGGCCCGGGCCACTTCAGTGGAGTCGCCCAAGGTGCCCTGCAGCAGGCCGATTTCAGCCGTCCCACCGGTCAGCTTGATCATTTGCCGAGCCAACTCCCCCGCCGCCGCGAGGTTATCGGTAGCGATGTACGCGTCGCATTCGACATTTTTCGGGAAGTTGTCGATGCAGATCACGGGCACACCCTGCTGCCGCGCCAGGCGTACCGGCACCGCCGAGGCCGCACTGCCGGTGGCGGTATAGAGCAGCACATCGATGCCTTTGCTGAGCATGTCCTGGATCTGGCTGACCTGCCGCGCCGGATCAGCCTGAGCGTCTGCCACCAGCACATTCTTGATCCCGAGTGCGTTGGCTTGCTGTGTCACGCCGTCACGTACCATCAGGTAGAACACCCATTGCAGGCTCGGGATCGACATGCCGACGGTGATTTCACCCACGGGCTTGGACTGGGCGTGCGCACTGATCCACATCAGGCAGCCAAGCAGAAGCGCGAGAGCACGCACTGGAAACGCTGAAAGCTTCATGGTTTTTATCCTTATTATTTGGGCTTGGAATCAGTCAGGGTTGCGCTTGAGCAGGTCAAGCATCACGGCAAACGCGATAACGGCGCCGATGACCACTTGCTGGACGAAGGGTGAAATGCCGGCCAGGTTCAAGCCGTTGCGTAAAACGCCGATGATCAGTACACCGATGAGAGTGCCGACCACGCTGCCGGCACCGCCCTTGAGGCTGCCGCCACCGATGACGACGGCAGCGATCACGTCCAGCTCATAGCCCACGCCCGCGCCGGCCCCGGCGGTGTCCAGCCGGGAAGTCATGATGATGCCGCCCAGGGCTGCACAGACTCCGGAGATGATGTACACCGCGCTGGTGTAGGCCTTGACCCGGATTCCGGCGAGCTTGGCGACTTTGCTGCTGCCGCCGATGGCGTACAGGCTGCGCCCCGCAACGGTGAACCTGAGGACAAACCAGAACAGCAGTGCGAGTACCACGAAGCACCCGACCGTCAGTGACAGCACGCCAGCGTAGCGAATCACCGAAAGGTTGCTGAACCACTCCGGGAAGCCGCTGATTTGCGCGCCATCGGTGACCATGTAAGCGAGGCCTCGCGCCACCGACATCATTGCCAGCGTGGCAATGAACGACGGCAAGCCGGCCTTGACCACCAGCAACGCAGTGGTCGAACCACACGCCGCCCCGACGAGAATGGCACCGAGCATGGCGACCCACATGGGCAGCCCGACTACCTGACCGAGCCAACTCATGGCCATGATTGCCACGGCCAGTACGGCGCCTACCGACAGGTCGATGCCGCCAATCAGGATGACCAGGGTCATGCCCAACGCCATGATGCCGAGGACCGTGACCTGATCGAGTACATTGAGCAAGTTGCTCACGGTCAGGAAACTATGCGTCGATACCGTCAATACAACACACAACAGCAATAGACCGATCAACGGGCCGGCGACACTGGTGTCCAGGCCGACCCACTTTGGAAGCGATCCGGCCAGTCTGAACTTGCCCAACAACTGATTGTTCATACCCATATCCACTTATTATTTAATTGTTATAAGAACGAGCACTGCGCAACTAACGAATCAGTCTTGCAACTGACGGTACCGCCCACCCATGTACAACAGTGGGTCGTCGAGTGGCTGGGTGATAACCTCCAGGACATTGCCGATAAACACGGTGTGCGTCCCGTGCTCCAGGGTTTGCACTACTTCGCAGAAAATCGCCGCCTGGGCGTCGGCCAGGTACCGGATACCCTGCGCTCCCGTGCGCCATTGACCCTCTATAAAACGCCGTTCGCGCAGGTCGGGCTGGCTGAAGATCCTGCAGATCGGCTCATGCTGGCTTTGCAGCATGTTCACGCAGAACAGCCCGGATCGCTTGATCACCGGTGAAGCGCTGGCAGTGCGGTTGATGCAGATCAGGGCCGAAGCCGGGTCCATCGACACCGAGGAAAACGCGGTGGCGGCCAGGCCGTGGGGCCGGCCCTCATCGTCGAGTGTGGTGATCAGGGTCAAGGACGAGGCAAAGCGTCCCATGGCGGTTTTGAATGGGCCGGCCAGGTCGATCGAAGGGGCAGCCTCCTGATAATTAACACGCATCTTGAAACCCTCTTATTGTGTAGTGACTCACACGCTCGGTATTCATTATTCGCAATCTTCCCTACTTTTCTATTCACTTTTAAAAAATTGACTTTTCACCGACCGCGTAAGATGAAGCCAACAACAAAGACATTTGAATCACGTTCACATATCCCCTGAAATGCCCATGGCAAAGCCTTCGCGCCGGCGCAACTGCGCTCACGACTTACTTAACTAATGGAATTAACTGAAGAATCGTTTAATACTTTGCGAACAATTAGAAAACAGCCTCGTGAGATGAATCATCATGGTGGATCGACTACAGGACATGCGATTGTTTCGGCTGGTAGTGCAGACAGGCTCACTGTCCACCGCCGGGCGGCAGATGGGCCTGTCGCCCGCGGCCATGAGCGGACGGCTGAAGGCAATGGAAGAGTTTTATGGCCTGCGCCTGCTCAAGCGCAATACACGCAGCTTGAGCCCGACCGCTGAGGGTCAGTTGCTTTTTGAGAACGCGCTGAAGATTCTCGAAGACGTCGATGCCCTGGACAACATCATCAAGAACGGTCACAGCGACCTGCTGGGTACCATCGGCCTGACCTGCCCCACGGACCTGGGTCGCCAATGGGTCAGCCAATTGGTGGATGCCTTCCTGCGCGACAATCCGCATGTCAGCGTTCGCCTGTTTTTCACCGACCGGATCCTGGACTTTGTCGAGTCCGGTTCAGACATTGCGATCCGCTTCGGCGACCTCCCGGACAGTTCATTGATCGCGCGTTCGCTGGGTGTCGATCGGCCGATGATTTGCTGCGCGCCCGAGTACCTCCACCGCTACGGCGCCCCGCTGACGCCGGAAGACTTGCACCAGCACAATTGCCTGGTGCAACTGCGCGCGGACTTTGCACTGGATCGCTGGAAATTCATCAAGGACGGGGTCTCGACCACCATCCAGGTCAAGGGCAACCGCCTCGCCAACGACGGTTTTACCCTGCGCCAGTGGGCGATCCAGGGCCTGGGGATTATCTGGAAGTCAGTCTGGGAAGTCGCCGACGATATCCAGGCGAAACGCCTGATCCCGTTGCTGGAAGACTATCAATGCCCAACGGCCGGCTTTCACCTGCTCACCGAAGGCGGGAAGAAATTGCCGCAGCGGGTCAAGTCGTTCGTGGAGTTCGCCGTGCAGTACTTCAAGCATCTCGACATGCCGGCCCGGCACGTCCTGGCACTCAACCAAGCGGCACAGCCTGCAGGTCGTCCAGAACCGGCTTGAGCGCACCCGCCAGTCTTTCGTAGGCGCGGTGCATGCCCTCATAAAAGGCGCTGCGCGACGGGTCGGGCAGCGCGACGCTTTGCACCGGCGCACGCCAATCCGTGGCGGTCTGCTGCAAGTCGGCAAAGACCCCGGCACCATGACCCGCGAGCATCGCCGCGCCCAACACGCCGTATTCGGCGCTGGGCAGCTTGTGATAAGGCAAACCCAATACGTCGGCCTTGATCTGGCGGAACACCGGGCTGTTGGCACCGCCTCCCAGGCTGATCACCCCACCCAACCCTGCGACGTTGTCGATGTCCCGCATGCAGCGCAGAAACTGCGCATATTCATAAGCGATCGACTCGAGCATCGCCCGGTATTTGTCGGTGCGGTCATGCGACCAGTCAAGGCCGACAAACGCCCCCGACAGCGACGCATCGAAGGGGGCATGCCGCCCGCCACAATGAGGCAGGTACAACAGCTTGTTGCGGGCACACAGTGCCGCCGCCCTGGCCTCCAGTTGCAGGCATTCGTCCGGCGTGAGGCCAAACCCCTTGAGCGTCAGGCCAGCGCCACCCACATACGCCATCGAGTAGTACATGCCGGGAACGCAATGCCGGAACGTCGACAGGGTCTTGTGTTGCGCGTCCACGGCAAAGGTGTCGAGCAAGGTCGCGAGCACGGCTCCCGTACCGGCTATATCGAAGAGTTGCCCACTGGCGAACGCGCCGGTCCCGAGCAGGGAGGCCGCGATGTCGGCGCACCCGGCGAAAATCGGCGTGCCGACCGGCAATCCGCAGTCACGCGCCGCGCGTGCGCACACCGCGCCAATCCGGTCCCAGGGCCTCACCAGTTGGGGCAACCGTTCGGCGTCAAGGTGAAACTCATCGATCAACGAGGTATTCCATTGCAGCGTGCGGCTGTCGGCAAAGCTGTTGAAACCCAGGTAAGTGTCATCCATGAAGGCCGCGTCGGCCTCCAGCGCGGCCATGCGTCCAGCCACATAGGCCGCGGGCATGATGAGCTTGCTGACCCGTCGATACACCTGGGGCTGCTCATCGCGCCAATACAGCCACTTCGCCGCATGAGTGGCACTCACCGGGCCGCCCGAGCGCTCGATGATCTGTTGCTCGTAGGGCTTGAGTCGCTGCACCTGGCTGGCACACCGCATGTCCAGCCATGAGTCATACGGCGTGGTCGCTTCCCAGTGACGGCCGATCGTCGAGATGCCAGCCATTTGTCCGCATATCGCAATACCACACACATCACGCGCATTGATGGAGGGCTGGGCCAGGACGTCGGCGATGGCGAGCATGACCGAGGCGTACATTTCGTCCGGGCACTGCTCGTAGACCCGAGGCGCGGGGTTGGACAAACGCGCCGGACGGCTGGCAGCGCCCCGTCTTCGACCGCTTTCGTCAATGACGCCGACACGGGTGCTGGAGGTGCCCATGTCCACCCCGATAAACAAGGCTTTACGCTTCAAGAGTAACTGCTCGCAGAATCAAACGCCGAGGGTTGAGCACACAGAATACTGCGATCACGGCCGCTGCGGCAGAGGCCCCTCAGGGTCCCCCGGGACGCGGCGGTGAGGCTCAACAAGGCGGCTCATTCCGGGCCCGCAGCATGTCAGCGATGACCCTGGCCAATGCGGACTGATCAAACGGCTTGGGCAAACGCGTCAACGCGCTTTTGAGGTCCACAGCCACCTCTGCGAAGCCGGACGAAAGGATGATCGGCAGCGCCGGAAACAGCTGCTCGAGGGTGTTGGCGAGCTCGACCCCGTTCATCTCCGGCATCGCCATGTCGGTGATGACCAGGTCGAAGCGCTCTCCCTGCGTCAGGCACGCCAACGCAGCCTGCCCTCCCGCCGCCGGCGTGACGCGATGCCCGAGGTCTTCAAGCATCGCGCCGGTGCTGATCAGCACCAGCGGGTCGTCATCCACCAGCAGGATATCGAGGGGTTGCACGTGGAATGTGTCAGGCGGGCTTTGGGTTGATACCGGTTCAGTGGCATCCGGCGAACTGTGCACCTCGGCAACCGGCAACCAGAGTTCGGCACGCGTGCCCTCGCCCACCACACTCTTGAGCACAAAGTGGCCCTTGGATTGCGCCGCCAGGCCATGCACCATCGACAGCCCCAGCCCTGTGCCTTTGCCCGCGCCTTTGGTGGTGAAGAATGGCTCCATCGCACGCTGCAGGGTCGCCTCACTCATCCCCGGCCCGGTGTCGATGACAGCGATGCAAATCAGCCGGTCGGAACCGGGCGGGCTGCCGGGAAACGAATCCTCCCTTGCCGAGATCAGAATCCGCCCCTCGCCGCCCATGGCATCCCGGGCGTTGATGACCAGGTTCATCACGGCCATTTCCAGTTGGCTCATGTCGACCAGCACAGGGCGCAGGACCAGCGGGAACTGAGTGTCGACGCGAATGCCGGCGCCGAGCATGCGGCACAGGAGATCGGACATGTTTCTGATCAGGCCGCCCACATCCACAGGCTGCGGATCAAGCTCCTGACGACGGGCAAAGGCGAGCATACGCTGGGTAAGCGTCGCGCCGCGTTGAGCGCCCGCGATCGCGTTATTGAGCAATGACTGGACCTTTGAATCCTGTCGCACGCGCTTCCTCGCCAGCTCCAGGCTGCCGAGGATAACCATCAGCAGATTGTTGAAGTCATGCGCGATCCCGCCGGTCAGTTGACCCAGGGACTCCATTTTCTGCGCCTGGAACAACGCTTCCCTGGTCTCCTTGATCTCCTGTTGCGCCTGCACGCTTTCGGTCACGTCGCGGGTGATTTTCGCGTAGCCGATCAGCTCCCCCTGCTCGTTTCTGATCGGGTCGATCACCACATGGACCAGGAACCGCGTACCGTCCTTGCGCACGCGCCAGCCCTGCCCTTCGTATCGCCCCTCACTGACGACCGTGGCCAGGGCACGCTGAGGCACATGATTGGCGACATCATCCGCCTGGAAAAACATTGAATAATGCCTGCCGATCACTTCGGCAGGCTCGTACCCTTTGATGCGCTGGGCGCCAGCGTTCCAGGTGGTGATGATGCCGTTGGGGTCCAGCATATAGAGGGCGTAGTCGGTGACGCCTTGCACGAGCAGACTGAACTGCTGCTCGCTCTGGCGCAGTGCCTGCTCTGCCGCCCGGCGCTCAGTCAGGTCGCGCGTGACTTTTGCGAAGCCGATCAGCGAGCCATCCTCTGCGCGTATCGGGTCGATGATCACCAGGGCCCACAGGCGCGTGCCGTCTTTCCTGACTCGCCACCCTTCGCCTTCAAAGCGGCCTGACTCATCCGCGCTCCTCAGCGCCCGGCCGGGCAGGTCGGATGCCAGGTCCTCCGGCGTGTAGAACAACGAGAAGTGCTTACCCAGCACTTCGCTCTGGTCGTACTGCTTGATCCGCTTGGCGCCCGAGTTCCAGCTACGAATCAGCCCATTCGTATCAAGCATGTAGATGGCGTAGTCCACCACGGCTTCCACGAGCAGCCGATAACGGTCTTCCGGGTGGTTGGGCTGATTGGCAGGCGCGGATGGCATCAGGGTAGCCTCGAAGAAAAATGAGGGTTTCGACCTGATCAGTATGTCGAATAATCGGCTGCGCGAACCAGCTTAATCTGGGTCCTGCAGAAAAACCTCGAGGGTTGTGCCCACCGCATTGGCGCAACGGGCTGAGCACGCCGATGGTCAACTCGAGTCGAAACCCACCGTCCGAATTTGATATCGTCCCTGAAGATGATGGTTAAACGGAGCTTTATCATGGACGACGGCGCCCCCCTTCCCCAGACAGAGTCAAAGCGCTTGGAACGCGTGGCGCAGCTGTGCGCCCGGGACACTCAGGAAGATCCCGTTTTCAATAAAATCGTGGCAATGACCAGTGAGTACTTCAACGCGCCGATCGCGCTGATCTCCATCGTCGATAAGCACGAACAATGGTTCAAGGCGCGCATCGGTATCGAGGAGTGTTCCACACCGAGAAGTGCCTCTTTCTGTGCCTACTCGCTGCTGGACAATCAGCCCCTGGAAATCCTGGATGCACGCAGCGACCCGCGCTTCAAAGCCAATATCCTGGTGACGGGCGCACCGTTTATCCGCTATTACGCCAGCGCCCCGCTGCTGACCGACGATGGCTTATCGCTGGGCAGCCTGTGCTTTATCGATACCGTTGCGCGTGCGCCGATGAGTGCGCAAGACGCGGCGATGCTCAACCACCTGGCCGAACTCGTGATGATGCGGATCATGGGCGTACGCTCCAGAAATTACATTGACCAGCCGACCGGCTTGTTCAACCGCTTGCGGTTCGAAGAGGATATCCGTGAGACGCTCACCCGCGAGGGCGCGATCAGGATTTACGCGGTGGATGTCACCTCCCCCAAGTTTCTCAACGATGTGGTCAAGGCCTTGGGCTACAGCTTTGCGCAGGACCTGATCCTTGCGATAAAACAGCGCTTGCACGCCCTCCTGCCGCCGGAGTGCCTGCTGTATAAAATCAGCCCGACGCGTTTTGGCTTCCTGATCGCGGGCAGGGTTGATCGAGAGGTCATCAGCCCGCGGATTATCGAGAGCTTCAAAACGGCCGTCGATTGCCACGGTATTCCTATCCTGATGCACGTCGGCATTGGCATCCTGCCGATTAACGGCAACGACGAGCAGGACTGGCTGCGCTTGGTCATCAGCGCTGCAGATGCCGCGAGAGACCGTGGCCTGGGCTATTTACTCTATGACCCCACGTTCGATGCCACGCAACAACGGGCCTTCACCCTCTTGAGTTCGCTGTCGCAGGCCATCCGCGCCGAGGATCAACTCAGGCTGGTATTTCAACCGAAAATCAACTTGCCCAGCGGGAGATGCGAGGCGGTAGAAGCCCTTATCCGCTGGGATCACCCACTGCTGGGGACCATCAGCCCCGCAGAATTCATACCGCTGGCTGAAAAGACCGCATTGATGCCGTCCTTGACCTCATGGGTCCTGAACGCGGTGATCGATCAAGCCACTCTCTGGCGCAAACGGGGACTGGTCCTGAAAATCGCGATGAACGTCACGGTAGGCGACCTGGAAAGCCCCGCCTTCGTTGACACACTCATCGGGCGTCTTGAGGCTGAGCAACTCCCCGCAGACCGGCTGGAGTTGGAATTCACCGAAAGCACCCTCATGACCAACCCGACGGAAGTGGTTCAGCAACTCACACGCCTGCGCGATATGGGAGTCGAGGTTGCCATCGACGACTTCGGTACCGGCTACAGCAACTGGATCTACCTGAGTACCTTGCCGACCAGCACGGTCAAGCTGGATCAGTCCCTGATCAGCAACCTGACAACCAATGAAAAAGATAAACGCCTGGTGAAAAACCTGATTGAACTGGCCAGCGGCCTGGGCTACCGCGTGGTGGCCGAGGGCGTCGAAAACCAGGACATTTTCGACCTCGTGAAAGCGTGGGGCTGCCACGAGGCGCAGGGGTATTTGATAGGCAAGCCAATGGCTGCAAAGGATTTGGAGGCGTGGGTGAACAGTCACGCGTTTACCGCGTAAACACCGGTGTCAGGGCTGGAACCCCAGGGAACCGGGAGGAAACGAACAGAGAGACCGAGGTCTCTCTTCATAAATCGCAGGCAAAAAAAAGCCACTCTATTGAGTGGCTTTTTCTTTGTGTTTGGAGCGGGAAACGAGACTCGAACTCGCGACCCCGACCTTGGCAAGGTCGTGCTCTACCAACTGAGCTATTCCCGCGT